>VOFK01003920.1_pt1 | contig 268760 bp, 228 predicted proteins | sample 5384121 | NCBI WGS metagenome assembly VOFK01 (sample SAMN12384730, study PRJNA508395) | human gut metagenome | isolation source: healthy gut J | host: Homo sapiens | reverse complement strand
TGTTTAATAAATGAATGATAATTTATCCAAAGCGCACTCAGTATTTTTTGATGAAGCCATGCATCCGTCGTGGGGTTCTTGCTGGAGAATTTGGGAATGAACCTTGGGGAAGGCGCGTATTCTTTGCAAGCCGGGCAAGCAAAACACCTGGAGTCAAAGCTGTTTGTTCCCCAGTGAGCTATCCGCGAATAGTGACCAAGCAACTATTGAATTATAGCAATCTCAAGCTTTGCTTGCATTGCCTTTAAGCGAGAACTAACCGATGGTCAAGGAGGTAGCAAGGAGGCAAATAAACTTATTATTAACTATCTGCAAGTAAAGAAACTGCAATAATAAATGCAGCCACTATCAGCCATTGGATGAAGAAGAATGAACCACTAAACTAGCTAAATTACTTCAGAAACTTGACAAAATTTGAATACCACAAAAAAAGAACCTACTATTCAAATAAAGACACTGTCACCACAGAAGCTTCTTCACAGTTTCGTTCTCAGACACAGGTATACGAATGCCCACAACAGTTCTAGATGAATCTGTTTAGCAATGGGCATCAGACAAAAGTGCATAACAATCAAACCATGTTTTTGAAAAACCACTATCACAACTGGATTACTGATAAACCGGTTGTCCACACGTTGAACAGAAGAAAAACAAATCAAAGTTTATCTACGGAGCGGTGGCTGTACGCTGATCTCTATATACCATTACAAAAAAGCACAAATCACTCTTAACAACAAACATATCTTGAACAGTAAAATGGCTCCTCAGTTTGAGGAAAATACCTGGTAGCAGTGTTTACCAATAATACCACTGATGCTGTACCACCAAGGCAGAACCACCATGATGAATCACCATTAATACCTTATGGGAGGGCAACATCAATTGGGAGGTTTAGAAGAGATACAACTTAATTAAGGCAACATGGTTTCGCCAACAATTTCGACCCATTTGAAAGTCAGCCTATATTTGGCACTGGTGATGAGTTAGCGAACTGACCAATAAAGCATCCACGGCATTATCCGATCAGACTATTGAACATGATCAACAGATATGAAAATCGTATTGTCGAGTTTGGAACAAGTATCAAGCAAATGAAATGTTGAAGTCGTTCGCCGTCGTTTGTTAACGACTTTAATATTGGGAATCACAGTGATGACTTGTTTTAAACCGTTCAAGAATACATATATGACGTTTCAGCCATGGAATAACAAAGATGCGCAAAATCTTCCACTGTCAAAGTGGTGTATGTTTCGTTTTAAAAATGGACAGGATTCTCGTTTCCAGCTCGTGGTATTGATTACAATGCAGGATCTAACTGAGTGATACCCAGGCATTAATCTTAGTAATCTCACAACATGACGGTACTATAACCAGTCTGATGGAAGTCAGTGGGAAGCAATGATTGTACTGATGTCTTGGAAGCAAACAATTTAACATAAAAATAGATAATGAAGATCCCACAACTTTCCCCAACAATGACATCATTTAATATAATGACCAAAATTATTAAATCATGAGTGAAGTGTTAAACAAATTGGAACAAGTGGCTGTTTCTCTATTCCCACTTTGACTTCAATCAAACTGTCAATATTTTTGGTAAATCAGGCTACAAATAAATAAGCAGATATTTCAGATAATCAATCAACTAATTTTAAACCCATGTTTTTATATCAAAGCAGGGTGCTGGTTAATCAGCAATGATATGAACAAAAATTGGTGATACTCGGTCACGAGTATGCAACACAGCCAGATATAAATACCAAAACCAAAAGCAAATTGAGCAAATGAAAACAAATAAAAGCAATAATGATCGCATATAGAATACTATATTATGATGGCATGCTCTAATATTATTTGAAGCATTGCAAGCTGAGTGGGCAGATAGAACCAAGAACAGAAAGAAAAGGAGAAATATTTTTTAGAGCGCAAAGCCGGAGAAACACGATAAACAAGCAAATACTTTGTGCAGCTTATAATATTGTATGTAAATACTCTCTGGCGAGGATTGAATTAAGATTTGCGCAATTTTGCTGTAGCAATCTTTTTAACAATATGAAAGAATGGCTGCTTGAAAAGTCAATTGTTCAATGAACTCTATAGCAGTGGCTTATACCCACCACAATACAGAGGCAGCGCTGGATATGAGGGCCCGCTTTCTGCAGCACGATGACTGAAGCCACGTGATTTGTGGAGCAAACTGTCGATCAAAGTATTCAAAGGTATTTGCGGGAATGTTTGATTTTAATGCTTGTTTTCGAGGAAACTACAATCATTTATCATCATGATCTGTTTCCATTCTTAGATGTTGCGATCACATTGGTTGAATTCAGTAAATCGTAATCAACGAAGCACCAGAAGAAAAGAAGTTCACCGAAGAACAACCTATTTGGATGGTGGCGGCCGAAGAGGAAATCGGAGCAAAACGGACTCCCAATCTATTGTTGATGAACCAAATTTCGGTCATCAAAATGTCTGCAGTTGAACAGCGCTGGACTGATTTATTCTCCTTTCGACGTTCTCTCAAAATAATGGTTTGAAATATCTGAGGCTGAAACCAATTTAAATCCGACGGATGGTCAGCACAGGTTTACAAAATAATACGGTTAGGTTGAACAGAAGAGGAAAATCATTAATTTGGCATGAATAATGAGCAGAGAGAAAAAAGGAGATTGGCTATCTCTATTAGCCAGTTCAAAGACTGGGTATAAATCAACAGATGATTACAATGATTCTATACTCTGGCTAAACCGGGGTTTCACAAAAATAAACCAGCATTCGATGAGGCATCGGCGCAAAAGATTCAGTCGACCGAACACAGTTAATGAACTAGGAATCTGAGAAAGCAGCATACGAGCACATTGCTTTTGCAAAAGAGCCATAGTGATATTACTGACCCACATAGTAAAGCCATCTTCGTGGTTTTGAAGAATGCCGAGGAACAACCTATCAAACTGCCTTAGGGGAATTTTTCGTCTGCAAATGGAGATCTACATTTACTGAATGTCACGGCGAGCACCGGAGGACGTTGTTCTTATATGAACTTGCTACTCTAAGGTGCTAATAAAGAGTTATCGAACTTTCTACAAAAATATAAATCCAAAGACGCAAGGCTCTTTCAAAGGCAGCATATTATAGAATGCTACAAAATTGAGCTTCGATGCACATTTTCATTTAGTAACTATCCACCCTTGGGCTGACGGTAACGGCAGAATGTCTCGTTTGCTTATGAATCAATTGCAGTTTGAATTTAGCTCATCCCCACCAATATCAACAAAGACCGTAAAGCCGAATATATTGAGGCTCTTATCACTACCGTGAAAACGATGATATAGAGCTATTTCACAACTTTATGTTTTGATGAACATATACGCAACTTGGAGCAGACAATTCGTAATTATCAGGCTTCCATAGAAGATGAAGGTTTAGAGCCTCGTGTCGATGTCGGTATAAATGTCGGTATAAAACGAACAGCGCACATTAGAACTTATTCGAATTAATAATCGGATAACTGCAAAAAGAGGTGGCAGAATCGCTCTCGGTATCCTTACGGCAGGGTGAACGTATCATGGCTACATTGAAAGAGAAAGGCTTAATTAAGCGTGTTGGTTCTAATAAATCGGGGCATTGGGAGGTTGTAGAGTAAATCCATAGAAGTTGCAACGAAAGCTCAAACAATTGAAATATATTTTTTAAAGGATGTACTGGTACAAAGCTAGTTATTGCAAAATTTGCAACAACTGCACCCGATGGAAAACATATCAGTGCTATTATAATGTAGCGAATAAAAATGGATATAATTCTACTAACAGAAAACAAGAAACAATACATAGACCTATTGCTACTTGCTGACGAGCAGGAATCTATGATCGACCGTTACTTAGAGCGTGGAGACATGTTTGTGCTTAATGACAATGGTGTAAAGGCTATTTGTGTCGTCGCAGATGAAACGAACGGAATTTGCGAACTCAAGAATATTGCAGTGACTTCCGAATCACAACGACAGGGATACGGTAAGAGGCTGATAAATTATTTAGTTAAGCACTATGCTGGAAAGTACACCCAGATGATAGTTGGCACGGGTGATGTGCCAAGTTCTGTTAGCTTCTATAAAAGTTGTGGATTTGAATATTCACATCGAATAGAAAACTTCTTCACTGACAACTACGATCATCAGATGTTTGAATATGGGGTGTTGCTGAAAGATATGGTATATTTTAAACGGAATATTCCAGAGAGCATCATTATAAAAACCTATTACAGTCGTGTTCCTGCCTGCGGTGTATTTTGTGGTGGTTGTCCCACTTATACGCGAGACAAGAAACCCTGTTTAGGCGCTGAGCAAAACAAAGAAAGGTGTGAGAGATGTAAAACATTTCATCTTTGTTGTACCGAAAAAGGAATCACTCATTGTTATCAATGTAAAGCCTTTCCATGTGCAAAATTTAAAAGTTTCGCAAAACGATGGCTGAAATATGGACAAGACTTTGTTGCCAATCAAAAACTATTAAAACAAGCCGGTGAAATGGAATTTTTAAAACAGTATAATCAACGAACAGTATAAAGATTAAAAGAACAAAATGAAAAATAGGAACATACTCCTCATAGGATTCTTGTTTTGCACTTTACGGCTATTTGCGCAAACTGAATATACAGTAAATTTATATGATGCACAAAGAGAGCGCATTGTTCCAATTGCTATATATGAACCAAAACACGTAAACAAACATACTCCGGTCATTATATTCAATCATGGATATGGACAAAATGCTCCTGATTCGTATATATCATACTCATGCTTAACAAAGCCATTAGCTATGAAAGGTTATTACGTGATAAGTATTCAGCATGAATTGCCAAATGACCTGCCGTTAGCGATGAGTGGCAACTTTATGAAAACACGAATGCCCAACTGGGAAAGAGGTGTTGAGAATATATTGTTTACCATCAAAGAGTTTAAGAAATTCAAGCCCAAACTGAGTTGGAATAACATTACTATTATGGGACATTCCAACGGTGGAGATATGGCAATGTTATTTGCAGCCAAACATCCAACGATGGCTCAAAAGATTATATCTTTAGATCACAGAAGAATGGTAATGCCACGATGCAGTTCTCCTAAAGTTTATACGTTGAGAGGTTCAGACTACGGAGCAGACGAAAATGTAATTCCGACAGTAGAAGAACAACAAAAGTATCATATCTCAGTTATTCAATTAGATGATATTAAACATGGGGATATGGATAACAAAGGAAAAAGAGAACAACACGATACAATACTTTACTATCTATATAAATTTCTAAAATGAAAACAGATTATAAAGTCGGCGAGTTGATATACGACGCAAATATTTACGATAGATTGAATACCTTTCTCTCAGATTTGCAATTCTATAAAAAGTGGCTTCCTACCAACAAAGAGGCTCGAATACTTGAACTCTGCTGTGGTACGGGTAGGCTCACTATTCCAATTGCACAGGAGGGATATAATATTTGTGGCGTAGATTACACTCCGTCAATGCTTGAGCAAGCAAAGTGGAAAGCTACCGAAGCAGGATTAGAGATTAATTTCATTGAAGCGGATATTAGAACACTGGACTTGCAAGAGAAATTCGACTTTATCTTTATTCCGTTTAACTCAATCCACCATTTATATCGAAACGAAGATCTGTTTAAGGCGTTAGCATGTGTTAGGAACCATCTCAAAGAAGGAGGGCTATTTCTGTTGGATTGCTTTAATCCCAACATTCAGTATATTGTCGAGAACGAAAAAGGCCAAGCCATGATTGCCGAATACACAACGGACGATGGCCGAGAAGTTTTAATAAAACAAACCATGCGTTACGAGTGTGCAACCCAAATCAACCGAATTGAGTGGTACTATTTTATAAACGAAGAGTTTCATTCAACCCAAAATTTGGATATGCGATTGTTTTTCCCTCAAGAATTGGATTCATATCTGGAGCAAGCTGGGTTTGGTATTGTTCACAAGTTTGGAGGTTTTGAAGAAGAACCGTTTGATGATAAATCGGAAAAACAGATATACGTTTTGTCATTAAACTATTTGAGAGATAATGACAAGTGATGCAATAGCAGAGGAATACAATTCAGATTTTGAATAAGTAAAATAGAGTAAACTTTTTAACTGAATTCACTTTGCGGTTCTTTCATTACTGTACAAAAGCACTACAAATAATCAAATATGAAGTATGCTTGTACAAAAGTTCTGCACTTTCTTTGAACCATGTACCCCATTTTTCATATCTTTGTCGCTGCAAACCATTTGTAACCCCAATGCGGTAACACCCACCAAATCAATCTTCTAAAATTGATTGGAGACTCCCGCAAACAGGCTGAAAAAATGCGGTACAACACGTATATCGAAAAACCTGAAAATCAACACATTGAATTTCCCGATACTTTCAATGTAATTGTAAAAACAAGGTTTGTACCATTTAAAAGAGCAAAACGCTAACACTCAATAGTGTAAATATGCTGCGTCGGCAAGTAAAGCTAATCATATATACCCAGTTATCCCCAAAACGAAAACGATGAGAGATTTTCCTTTATAGATAGCTTAGGATGTTCAGTTCTCCTATCTCCCATTTCAAAACAAAGGCTGTCCATTATCTAATATGTGACAGCCTTTCTATGAAAGTTTTCTTCAGATAAATATCATACTTTTTTCATAAACTCCTTCGGTGTTTTTCCAAAAGACTCCTTATACCTGCCTCTGAAGTTTTTCAGATTTCGCATACCCACCATTTCAGCAACCATAGTCACAGAAAATTTTCCGCTTTCCAAAAGTTCCCGTGCCTTCTCCATCCTGATTCTCGAAATCAAATATTTGGGTGCTTCTCCCGTCAACAACTTCCACTTATTATAAAAGGTTGTCCGGCTCATGCACATCCTGGAGGCAATATCATCTACTGTCAAATCCTCTTTATCCATATTCTCCATAATGTAAAGCTTCACTTCATTCAAAAATGCCAGATTGGCATCCTGCTGAGCCCGCTCCATAGGTTTCGTTAAAAAATCTTCTCCAAAAACTTTCTGAAGAAATGTCTTCCGAAGAAAACGGCTATTATTTATCAATATGGATATTTCCACTTTAAGGTCCTCCAGATTAAAGGGCTTACATACAAAGAGATCAGCTTGAGAAGAACAACGCTTTTCCCGCCGTTTCACATCAATGTGCGCCCCCATCAATATCACCGGAATAAAGGAGGTGTCCCTCGACGTCTTCAGTTTAGAAGAAAGTTCCTCACCGCTCATACCTTTCAACATGATATCACAAATCACCAAATCCGGATACTCTTCACATATTACCTCCAATGCTTCCTGACCGTCATCAAAGCTCCTCACTACAAAACATTCCGATAAACGTTTCTCAAGATAATCCTTGAATCCCTTGTCATTATCCGCAAGTATCACTAAAGGTCTATCCATATTTTTTTTCTTCGAGAAACCATGGAAAGCCATTTCCGACTCATTCACCTGAAAAGTGTCCGGAATATTTAAGGATGTATACACCCCCGAAACCGCACACGAACATCTTATGGGAAATCGAAGCAGAGCCTCCTTTTCCAAAGTCAGTATTTTCCCGTCACATATATTCATCAACTTGTCAAAAAACACACCGCCCATGCCATACTGCTTGCCATGCAGAGGTCGCAGAATAGGAAGCCGCGACGAGTACCATCTGCAACATTTCAGAAATCGCTTGTTGCCTGTATCCTTAATCCTGATTGCCCAGTAATCTCCCTTCAACGAAACCTGCATCGAGAGGTGCGTTTCCGGCAGAGAACACTCGATGGCACTCAATACAAACCGGTCGATAACCGGAGATATCTTTCCCGGATCAAACCAAGCGCTTGCATAGTCAAAATCCGGAACCAAATCCAGCTTCATCTGCAACCCATCCACATGAGACTGTAAAAAAGACACTTTCTTCCTCATAAATGCGCCGATTTCATGTTCTGCAACTACCAGGCTACCAGAATTGCCAAATAGTTGTTTCAACCCCATCAACGCTATCAAGTGCTGCTCCAGCCCGCCTATATGATGAAGTGCAACAGCCAGTTCCTTCTTTATGTCTTCCGGACAGTCTCCTTCGTAAACTGCCCCTAACGGTGTCTTAATCAAAGAAATGGGATTACGTATGTTTTGAAAGGTATCAATGAAATACTGATTTCCCTCTTTCAGTAAATCTCTTTCTTCACTGATACAGAGTAAATGGAACAAAAGCCAACATAATATACAGATTCCACTAGCCACTATTGGCAGAACAGACCAGGGAACCTTATGATATACACCGATGGATAGCAGGAAAACGCATAATGACACTACTATTATTATTATCGATAAATGTTTCATACTATTATAAGTTTAAGTAATAATGATTCATACTAATATATACCCGAGTTTTCAGTCAATAGCAGGATAATCCCAAGTATGTCATCAGGAGGCGGTCTAATGGGGGAACGGTAGGTTCCTTGAGTCATCGAATTCACCTTACCAACCCTCGTTTGCTAGAAGAGCCTGCATTTCGTCCACCTGTATTTCATACCCAGCAACTCTCTAAACCATTCATTTCCCATGCCCAACGTATCTTTAAATATCAATACAACATTCCGCTTATCCAAGATAGCTCCAATCAATTATTCTCAAACAAAATAATAGTATAACAAACGGAAAGGCTAAAAAGATGATACCACTTCACACATATTCTTATCATACTCACATATCTTGCGCATGAAACAGAAAGACATTATCTTTGCAGCATGAAACAAGAACTGAAAGAAAACGGAGGATTACCGGCACATATACTCTGGACACTTGCTATCGTAGCTGGCGTGTCCGTAGCCAACTTGTATTACAATCAACCCCTGCTTAATATCATGCGGCATGAATTGGAAGTTTCTGAATTCAAAACGAACCTCATTGCCATGATTACACAAATCGGATATGCGCTGGGATTATTGTTCATCGTCCCATTAGGAGACCTCTATCGACGCAAGAATATCATCCTGACGAATTTCTTCCTACTCATATTTTCCCTTCTAGCCATTGCCATGGCACCGAACATCTACATCATCTGGGCAGCATCACTCATTACCGGCATCTGCTCCATGATACCCCAAATATTTGTACCGATTGCCTCGCAATTCTCACGCCCCGAAAACAAGGGACGGAATGTAGGTGTCGTCATCTCAGGATTACTGACTGGAATACTTGCATCACGTGTTGTCAGCGGATTTGTGGGTGAAGTGCTTGGCTGGCGTGAAATGTACTTCATCGCCGCTGGAATGATGTTACTATGCGCTATCGTTGTATTAAAGGTACTACCGGACATACAACCGACTTTCCAAGGCAAATATTCCGGGCTGATGAAGTCTCTTTTCTCATTAGTAAGAGAATACCTCTCTACGAATCTACTCGATACGTGCAGGACTGGCCTTTGGCTCATTCCTTGCCATGTGGTCCTGCCTTGCATTCAAAATGGGAGAAGCCCCGTTCCATGCATCCAGCGATGTCATCGGCATACTAGGGCTCTGCGGCATTGCCGGAGCCTTAACCGCATCTTTTGTAGGAAAATATGTAAAAAAGGTAGGCATACGCAATTTCAACTTTATCGGTTGCGGAATGATTCTGCTTGCATGGGCCTCGCTCTTTTTCTGCGGAAACAACTATGCAGGTATCATTACCGGTGTCATTCTTATAGACATAGGCATGCAATGTATCCAACTCAGCAACCAGACCAGTATTTTCGACATCTACCCGTCTGCCTCCAATCGGGTAAATACGATTTTCATGACCACTTACTTCATCGGCGGCTCTTTGGGTACCTTCCTTGCAGGAAGCAGTTGGCAGACTTGGGGATGGAGTGGCGTGGTCGGCACCGGCGTTATTTTAACAATAATATCGTTGTCCATCACCCTTTACAGCAAGAAATAACAAGGATACTATCATTTTTCCAAGCAAACGCAAAGATTTGATAATTTTTATTTGTCATGCAAAGGATAAGGAAGATATTGAACAGAATTGTTATACCTTTGTCGCATCAAACTATAAACGACAGATTAATAATAGATTCGTCAACCAAGCATAGTCAAAAACAACCCTATGAATTCAGCAAAGAAAATACCCTCTCCACTCGTTTCTCTATTTCCCATCGCTTTTCTCGTAGGAATGCTGTTCGCCACCATCCATACTTTCGGAAGTGACGCCTTGAGTGGAGGAAGCCAGATTTCCCTGCTTGCCACCACTGGTATGTGTGTCTTTATCGGCATGGCTTTCTACCGCATCCCTTGGAAAGATTATGAACTTGCCATCACCAACAACATTTCAGGTGTTGCCACAGCTATCATTATTCTATTGATTATCGGTGCTTTGAGCGGCACATGGATGATAAGTGGGGTGGTACCTACCCTTATATATTATGGTATGCAGATTATCCATCCGAATTTTTTCCTTGCTTCTACCTGCATTATTTGTGCATTGGTATCAGTAATGACGGGAAGTTCATGGACCACTATCGCCACCATCGGTATCGCCCTTTTGGGCATAGGTAAGGCACAAGGTTTTGAAGAGGGATGGATAGCCGGTGCCATCATTTCGGGAGCCTATTTCGGAGACAAAATTTCACCGTTATCGGATACCACAGTCCTTGCCTCATCCGTAACGGAAACACCGTTATTCAGCCATATCCGCTATATGATGATCACCACCGTCCCCTCTCTCCTCATCACCCTTGTCATCTTTACAGTAATGGGACTCACACACGAAACGAACAATACACAACAGATCGCGGAATTTACGGCAGCATTGGACGCCAAATTCAACATTACTCCCTGGTTACTGGCTGTTCCCGTGATTACGGGAATACTGATTGCCCGGAGAGTGCCTTCCGTCATCACACTCTTTCTCTCCACTCTGCTGGCAGGGATATTCGCCTTCATCTTCCAACCGGGACTACTGAATGAGATAGCGGAAGGTGGGAATATGTTCAAAGGGATAATGATGACATTCTATGGCAGTACCAGTCTACAAACTGACAGTGACATGTTGACAGAACTGATTGCCACACGAGGTATGGCAGGAATGATGAATACCATCTGGCTCATCATCTGCGCCATGTGTTTCGGTGGAGCCATGACGGCAAGCGGCATGCTAGGAAGCATCACTTCCCTATTCGTCCGCTTCATGAAGAATACAGCCAGCATGGTAGCATCCACCGTATGTTCCGGATTGTTCCTGAACCTTGCCACGGCAGACCAGTACATCAGCATTATCCTCACCGGAAACATGTTCAGCAACGTTTACGCAAAGAAAGGCTACGAAAGCCGGCTACTTAGCCGTACCACGGAAGATGCCGTTACCGTCACCTCCCCGCTTATCCCATGGAACACCTGCGGCATGACGCAAGCCACCATTTTGAGTGTACCCACACTGACCTACCTTCCCTATTGCTTCTTCAACCTTATCAGTCCGGTAATGAGTATCTTTATTGCTGCTATCGGATATAAAATAATTAAAAAACCGGTGAACAATCCTGGATAGGCATTGTTCTTGCAATAAACTTATAACGAACAATTTATTTAAACCTAAACAAAAAAAGATTCGATTATGAAAAAGTTTATTGCATTAGCAGCAGTAGTATTGGTAAGCATGGCAACAACGACCATGTATGCACAAGAGAGTAGAGCTGAAAAGCGCGCAGACCGTAAAGCCCAAAGAGACGCAGAACGTGCACGCCTGAAAGCTGAAGAACAAGCACAGGATGCCATTTCGTACGATGACGCAATGGCGGCCTTGAAAGCTCACCAGTTCGTAATGGAGGCAGACCAAGTGATGTTCCGCAACGGACAGACCGCATTTGTAAACTCCAACACCAACTTCGTATTGGTCAACCAAGGACGTGGCACCGTGCAGGTAGCCTTCAACACCGTATACCCAGGTCCTAACGGCATTGGCGGTGTAACAGTAGACGGAACCGTATCGGACATCCAAATGACTACCGACAAACGGGGCAACGTGAATTGTAACTTCAGCATCCAGGGTATCGGCATTTCCGCCCAGATATTCCTTACGCTGACCGATGGCGGGAACAACGCAACCGTAACCATCAGCCCGAACTTCAACTCCAACACCATGACTTTGAGCGGGAACCTGGTTCCGCTGGAACAATCCAACATATTCAAGGGACGTTCCTGGTAAAACCCTTATATAAATATATATATTCCCACTCCGCCACAAATCACACTAAAAAGTGTACATTTGTAGCGGAGTTTTTTATATACCAATGTCATGAGAGAATTTATCATTGCAGACAATCAAGATATTACCAAAGCAGGCATGATGTTCCTATTGGGCAGACAGAAAGACACCTCCCTGCTGCTGGAAGCCGACAACAAGGCAGAACTGATACAGCAACTACGCCTGCATCCCACCGCCGTTGTCATTCTGGACTATACCCTTTTTGATTTTTCGGGAGCCGAAGAGCTAATGGTACTTCACGAACGCTTCAAGGAAGCCGATTGGCTACTCTTTTCCGACGAATTGAGCCTACCGTTCCTGCGCCAGGTATTGTTCAGCAGCATGGCATTCGGCGTAGCGCTGAAGGATAATTCCAAAGAAGAGATACTGACCGCACTACAATGCGCCTCACGCAAGGAGCGATTCATCTGTAATCACGTCAGTAACCTGCTGCTCGCAGGCAACGGTTCCTCCTCCCCCACTCATCCTACCATCAAAGATGATTTACTGACTACTGCCGAACGGAGCATCCTAAAAGAGATAGCCCTGGGGAAAACAACCAAAGAAATAGCTGCCGAACGAAACCTCAGCTTCCATACGGTAAACAGCCACCGGAAGAATATCTTCCGGAAACTGGGTGTAAACAATGCGCACGAAGCCACCAAATATGCCATGAAGGCAGGCATCGTAGACTTGGTGGAATATTATATATAAATCTCCCCGCTCCCGACACACAGCCGGGCATCAGCATCATACACCACTCCGAACTGGCCCGGAGCAATGCCTTGCAGCTTTTCTTCCGAAACAATGCGGTAACCCTCCGCCTCCTTTTGCAACCTGCCTTTGACAAACTCCGGCGTATGGCGTATCTTGAAAGTCACCTCCACCTCTTCCTGCGCTCCCTTCCAGGGATTATCCGTAATGAAATGAAAATCGTACATACGGAATTCATAGCCGTATTGCAATGCCGTATCACATCCGCGGGACACGTAAATCACATTCTCCTCCACATCCTTGCGGACAACAAACCACGGTCCTCCACCCAACCCCAATCCTTTACGCTGGCCGATGGTATGAAACCAATAGCCCCGATGCTTGCCCAACTTTCTACCCGTTTCCAACTCCACAATATCCCCTTCCCTTTCGCCAAGGAAACGGCGCACAAAATCATTATAATCAATCTTTCCCAGAAAGCAGATGCCCTGACTGTCACGACGTCTGGCGCTGGGCAATCCGGCACGCAGGGCTATGTCACGAACCTCATTCTTCATCAGTCTGCCCAATGGAAACATCAGTTTGGAAACTTGCAGATAATCTATCTGTGCCAGAAAGTCGGTCTGGTCTTTCACGGAATCGGCAGCGGTACCGAGCCATGTCTTTCCATCCCTCAACACCGTAGTGGCGTAGTGCCCGGTTGCCGTGACATCGAAATCCTTCCCCACACGTTGCTCAAAGCACCCGAACTTTATCAGCTTGTTGCACATCACATCCGGATTGGGAGTCAAGCCACGTCTTATTTTATCAATGGCATAAGCCGCCACCTGGTCCCAATACTCCCGGTGCAGGTCCACTACTTCCAACGATAATCCATAACGCCGGGCAATGGCAGAAGCCATCTCCATATCCTCTTCCGCAGAGCAGTCCATATAATCGGCATCGTCCCTCCCTATTTTGATATAAAATAGAGAAGGACGGTAACCTTGTTCGCAAAGGAGATGTACCACCACGGAGCTGTCTACACCTCCCGACAATAATACAGCAATATTCATTCTATCGTATACTGTTATTCTTTTAAATTCTGTCAAATGCCTGGGACAAGTCGTCCAGCAAATCATCGATATGTTCTGTCCCGATGGAGAGGCGGACCGTGCCCGGTTTGATGCCTTGTTCTTCCAATTCCCGTGCACTCAATTGGGAATGGGTAGTGGTGGCAGGATGGATAACCAGGGATTTCACATCAGCCACATTGGCAAGCAACGAGAATATCTGTAAACTGTCAATAAACGTCTGCGCTTCCTTCACACCGCCCCGCACCTCAAACGTAAAGATAGAACCGCCTCCATTCGGAAAGTATTTCCCGTAAAGCGCGTGGTCAGGATGCTCGGGCAGGGACGGGTGGTTCACGGCAACCACTTTGGGATGCTTCTTCAAGAATTCAACCACTTTCAAGGCATTCTCCACATGACGTTCCACGCGAAGCGACAACGTCTCCAATCCTTGCAACAGAATGAAAGCATTGAAAGGACTGATTGTGGCACCGGTATCACGCAACAATACGGCACGGATACGGATGGCATAGGCAGCAGGACCGGCAGCGTCGACGAAACGTACTCCATGATAACTCGGGTCCGGTTCCGTCAGTTGGGGAAACTTCCCCGAGGCCACCCAGTCGAACTTGCCGCTATCTACAATAACACCACCCAAGGACGTACCATGCCCTCCTATGAACTTCGTTGCCGAATGGACTACCACATCTGCCCCATGCGCTATGGGACGAATCAGGTAAGGAGTACCGAAGGTGTTATCTATAATCAGAGGAATCCGGTGACGGTGTGCTATTTCAGCAACGGCATCAATGTCAATGATGTTGCAATTCGGATTTCCCAGCGTTTCAATGAATACTGCCTTGGTATTCTCCTGAATCGCTTTCTCGAAATTGTCCAGATTGCCCGGGTCCACAAAAGTAGTGGTAACCCCGTAGGCAGGCAATGTGTGGGCCAGCAGATTATACGTTCCACCGTAGATGGTCTTAGCTGCCACGATATGGTCGCCTGCACGGGTGATATTCTCAAAGGCATAAGTGATGGCTGCCGCACCCGAGGCTACGGCCAATCCGGCAACACCGCCTTCCAGAGCCGCCACACGTTTCTCGAACACATCCTGGGTGGAATTCGTCAACCGCCCGTAAATATTCCCCGGGTCCTGCAAGCCAAAGCGGGCTGCCGCATGGGCCGAATTACGGAATACATACGAAGTTGTCTGATAGATAGGTACGGCGCGGGCATCAGTTGCCGGGTCGGGTTGTTCTTGTCCAACGTGAAGTTGTAGAGTCTCAAAGTGCAATTTCTTTGTTTCCATTGTCGTTTGTATTTTAGGTGAATAAACCGTTTCTCATTCGGATGTTGCAAAGATAGAGCGATAAGCCGGGGCAGACAATGACACAGATTAGGGAATTTTATACCACAATTGTGGTAGATAAGCAAGCTATTTTCTATCTTTAGATAAGATAGACTGCATTTCGGCAAAACTTTTTCATGCAAGCATGAAAGTTCTGCACTCAATTTGCACTATCTTTGCCCCCATGAAAGCAAGAAATATACTGATACTCATATTGGGAACCCTGATTCTTCCCATTTATCTGACTTCCTGCGGGGTGGACCGCTGGAAAGAGTATGCCGGACAGACCCAGACAGACCGCTGGATTGACGATACCATGCGTGTGTGGTACTATTGGGTAGACGCTATCCCATACCAACGACCTGAACTATTTTCAAGCCCCTTTCACTTTCTTTGCCTCGCTCAAATCCGAAGAAGACAAATTCTCCACCATCGACAGTCTGGTCAGCATCACCACTACCCGCAGCATCCCCTATACGGATTACAGCTACGGATTCCAGTTCACTACCAACCAGATAGAAGTAGAAGGAGAAGAGAATGCCATTGTTGCACAGATTCTTTACGTTGCCGACGGAAGCCCGGCCTCGGAAATCGGGCTGAAACGGGGTGACTGGATTATGAAGATGGACGGGAACTTTATTACTGAACAGAATTATAAGAAACTGTATGGAAGTAGTGCCATGGAACTTACAGTAGGTTATTACGACGTGGAGAAAAATGCCATCGTTGCTTACGACAAACCCAGACAGATAGCATCGGCGCGTCCCGTCAACGACAACCCGGTGCACTATAAGAATGTATATACATCAGGCAGCAAGAAAATAGGTTATCTGGTCTACAACCACTTCAGTTCCGGCCCCACGGACAACAGTAATGAATATGACAACGACCTGCGCAGCGCATTCCAATATTTCGCATCACAGCAAGTCAACGAATTCATCCTTGACTTGCGCTACAACAACGGTGGATTACTGAGTTGCGCAGAATTGCTGTGTACCATGCTTGCACCTTCCTCCGCCTTGGGACAAGAGTTGGGGTACCTGGAATTCAACAACCGCTTCAATCCGCAGATAGTACCGTTCACCCTGAATTCCGGACTCATCGGAAACGGAGCAAACCTAAACCTGAATACTCTCTACGTACTTACCAGCAGCCAGACTGCCTCCGCCTCCGAAATGGTGATTAACTGCCTCGACCCGTATATGGATGTTGTCATAATCGGCGGTACTACCGTAGGCAAGAATGTAGGTTCCAGGAATTTCTCCAGCCCCGAACTGATGATAACGATGAATCCCATCGTCTGCAAGATATACAATTCGGAAGGGAAATCTGATTATGAATCCGGATTCCAACCGGCCTACTCGGGATATGTAGTGAATGAGATGAGCGACATGTCACGTTTCCTGCCCTTTGGAGATACCAACGAAGCCTTATTGAGCACTGCACTCGGCGCCATCGACGGAAGCATACAACCGCCCGCACAAGAAGATACCCGTTCTTTAAGAGTGACCACTCTCGCAAACTCCATTGAACGTCGGGCAAGCCATGCCGTACGCATCAAATAAAAAGACAAATAGGATGAAACTAAACAGAAGAGTTACAATCATCACCCGATTTTCGGGAATCATGTTCAGCCTGCTGTTGCTCGGCGGACTGGCAGCTTGCAGCGATGATAACAATGGCAATGATACGCCAGAACCGGAGCCGTCAACCTACCCCACCACTCCTTTCTCCAAAATCGAACTCAAAGAAGTGATAGAGAGCGATGCGCAACCGGTTACTGCCACCCACACCTACCTTTACAACAGTGCAGGCAGGCTGACCAGCTACACCGGCAAACAGAGCTTTACAGCAGGAGACGAACTCTTCGAGATAGAGAATACCACTACTGTCGAATACAAGGACCATCAAGCCGTGATAACCGACGAAGCAGGTACAGTATCAACCTACACGCTGAATGACAAAGGTTATGCCACCACTTGTACCAGTCAGGATATGGCAGGAAATACCCGTACTTACACCTTCTCCTACCTCATCAACACCGAAGACAAATACTATCTGGAAAACATCACAGAAAAGCTGGACGACGGAAAAGAATACTCATTCATTACAATAGACTACAGCAACTTCCGGGCATTGCGCATACAGCAAAAGGTTGACACTTTTGAGCACAACAGTACGGCTACCACACCATCAGGCAATGAAATTGCAAATATCTCCGAAATACCAAGCCTATTCATTACGGACATGTATCCGCTTTCCATGCATGCGGTTGCCATATACGGGAAGATATTGGGAGAACCTGCAAACTATCTGATTACCCAACTCATCCCGGACAGCAACGGAGAAAGTGAAGAGACCACCACCTATACTTATACGTTAGATAACCGGGGTATCGTCACTTCCTGCCATGCAGTCGTCAGGCATATAAGGAACGGCTACGAGCAGGACTACACACGCACCGTGAACTATACCATCGAATAATAAGTTACTTACTTCTTAAAGAACTTGTCGAAGAAAAGGACGTGATAGTCTATGGAGTTGTTCCAATACGTTCCGGTATGTCCACCGGGACGGGTGATGAAGTCATGGTCTATCTTCCTTGCCAGCAGCCGGTTGTGCAAGTCCTTGTTCACTTCAAGAAAGAAATCGGCCTCACCGCAGTCGATGATTAGCGCCAAGTCTCCATTTACAATCTTATCCAGCTGGTTGACCACCGTATGCGCATCCCAAGATGCCTTGTTGGCAGCAAACTCTCCCAACTGCTTGTTCATTTCCCAATTCTGGGGGAACGGCCGTATATCCACTCCTCCACTCATACTGCCCGCCGCACCGAACACATCCTTATGACGGATAGCACTCCACAAAGCACCGTGGCCGCCCATACTCAATCCACTGATGGCACGCGCCTTTCTATCGGGAATGGTAGCATAGTTCCCGTCTGTATACTTCACCAATTCCGAGGTGACAAAAGTCTCATAACGGTAGGCAGGATTCTCCGGACTGTCCCAATACCAACTGTTCTTGCCGTCCGGACATACAAATATGATTCCTTTCTCATCCGCCATCTGCGGCAATTCCGGCTTCAGCTGCACCCAGCTCCGCGCATTGCCGCCATAACCGTGCAACAGATAAACCACCGGACAAGCCTGCTTGCCGATAGCCTTATCAGGCAATACATACACAACTTTTACATCCTTATTCATGGCTGCACTTCTCACCAACACCGTGTCTACACGTGCCGCCTGCAACATTACGGCAGACAGACACCACAAAAGCCCCAAGGCAATAATTCTTTTTTTCATCTATTTATTGTTTATTTTTTCTAACGGATGGCAATATTAACAATAAATACTGAAAAATCATTATCTTTGCCTCACAAACTATTCAAAATCCACTATGGAGTTTATTATCATTCTACTTTTACTTATTCTGAACGGCATTTTTGCCATGTATGAAATCGCTTTAGTCTCCTCAAGTAAAGCACGCCTTGAAACTCTTGTCGGAAAAGGGAACAAAAGAGCCAAAGGAGTATTGAAACAACTGGAAGAACCCGAAAAATTCCTCTCCACCATCCAAATCGGTATTACTCTTATCGGTATCGTATCCGGTGCCTATGGTGGTGCCACCATCGCTGATGACGTAGAACCGCTGTTCGCCCTCATTCCGGGAGTAGCCGCCTATGCCAAGACTCTCGCCATGATTACCGTAGTAGCCATCATCACCTATCTGTCGCTCATCATAGGCGAACTGGTGCCCAAGTCCATCGCCTTGAACAACCCGGAACGATGGGCCACCATGCTCAGCCCCTTCATGATTGTGCTGACCAAGATTTCCTATCCGTTTGTATGCCTGCTGAGCGCTTCCACCAAACTGATGAACAAACTCATCGGACTGAACAGCGGCGAAGAACGCCAAATGACACAAGACGAACTGAAGATGATTCTGCACCAAAGCTCGGAACAAGGCGTCATCGACAAAGACGAAACGGAAATGCTGCGTGACGTGTTCCGCTTCTCGGACAAAAGAGCGAATGACCTGATGACCTATCGCCGCGACATCGTCGTGCTCCATCCCACAGACACACCGGAAGAGGTGCTGCGTATCATCCACGAAGAACACTTCAGCAAATATCTCCTGGTGGAGCGGGGAAAGGACGAGATTATCGGTGTGGTTTCCGTAAAGGACATCATCTTGATGATGGGCGGCGAACAACCCTTCAACTTACGTAGTATTGCACGCCCTGCTTTGTTTATTCCGGAAAGTTTGTATGCAAAGAAAGTTTTAGAGCTGTTTAAGAAGAACAAAAACAAGTTCGGAGTTGTTGTAGACGAGTATGGAAATACAGAAGGTATCATCACCCTGCACGATTTGACGGAAAGTATCTTCGGAGACATCCTCGAAGAGAATGAAACGGAAGAAGAGGAAATCGTTGTTCGTCAAGACGGTTCCATGCTGGTGGAAGCTTCCATGAATCTGGATGACTTTATGGAGGCGATGGGCATTATGAACTATGATGATCTGAAAGAAGAAGACTTTACCACCTTAAGCGGTCTTGCCATGTTCTTCATCGGGCGGGTGCCGAAAGCAGGAGACTTGTTCAGCTACAAAAACCTGGACTTCGAAGTAGTGGATATGGACCGCGGACGAGTGGACAAACTGCTCGTCATCAAGAAAGAAGAAGATGAATAACAAACGCTATTGCGTCTTTATAATTAACTTAAACCATTAAAGCAATGAAAAAAGTAATGATGATTGCAGCCCTTGCCGCTGCATTGGTATCCTGCCAATCAAAAGGAACTCAGAACAATGACGCCGTCGCCATGGACGAAAGTGTAATGGCTGTTACCGGCAATGACTCGTCTGCCGTAGCCGTATACGAAGGAATCCTTCCCGCCGCCGACGGTCCGGGCATCCAGTATGTATTGAGCGTAGACAGTGTAGGTCCCGACGGAGAAAGCGGCTACACGCTGGTAACAACTTATCTGGATGCCGAAGGCCCCGGAAAGAACAAGAGCTTTACTTCCAAAGGAAAGAAAGAAGTTATCCAGAAAGACGTCGACAACAAGAAGAAAACAGCCATCAAGCTGACTCCGAACGACGGGGACACTCCGGTGTACTTCGTAGTAGTGAACGACACAACCCTGCGCCTTGTCAACGACAGCCTGCAGGAAGCAGTGAGTGACTTGAATTATGACATCATCCAGGTGAAATAGTCCATCCATACTTATAAGAAAGAACGGTACAGCCGGAATTACTGAATTCAGTGGTTCCGGCTGCTGTTTTTTCAATGAGGGGGCATTTCAAACAAGAGAACAGAAGGCTATATCAAAAAGTTAGTGCTATCTTTGTCGCTTCATCAAAGTATATATAAACATGAAACATTCTTCCGAGAAACCTTTAGCACCTGCCAACTACTCACGCTGTTTCAACAACCAATGCCCGAAAGCCGACAACTGCCTGCATCGCTTAGCCGCCCTTCGCGATACCCCCGAGTACCCGTCCATCCGCATCATCAATCCACTGTGTATTCCAGAGGATAGCAGCCAATGCGCCTATTTTCAATCGACACAAAAGATACATGTCGCGTGGGGAATCAGCCACTTGCTCGATGAAGTTCCCTACAAGAATCTCCAACCTCTGAAAAGCCAGTTGATAGCCCATTTCGGCCGCGGAAAATACTACCGCTTCTACCGGGAAGAATCTTACCTTTCCCCCGAAGACCAGAACTATATCCGCAGAACTTTCCACCAATACAACATTCCGGGAGAACCGGCTTTCGACTCCTACAGCGAGGAATACAAATGGTAGAAAGGTAATCTTCAGCCCCCTTTTCATGTCATTTTATCACTGAAAATATAGATAACACTTTAGTTCACAACGGTGAACACTTTGTTACAACAGTAAGAAACAAAGTGTTCACATACTATGAAACAAACTGTTCGCACTCAATAAAACAAACTGTTTTCTTTAACGGAACAAACAGTTTCCTACTAATGAAACAAACTGTTCTCCATATTGAAACAAACCGTTCTCCTTAGGGAAACAGACGGATTCCCTTTTGAAGCCCTACAAGGGGAATAATTATCGCCTGCGAAAATATAGGAGGAAATACAGCGACATAGTGCGATACCTATTCTTTGCAAAACGGGTGAACGTGTTCGGGAGGATATTGCAGCAACACGGGATGAGGTAAAGGAAAGAGAGGGGGAGATGGTATATTGTGTGGTAAAAGTGGAGAGGTAGAAAAGACGGAAAGGATTACAGTTGAAATAAATTCTTTTTCTTAACTTTGTGAAATAGAAACATCGAATATGACGATGAAGAAAATAAAAATATGAAAACAGCACTATCTATAAATCAACCGTTCAAGGATTGGGTAAACCACCTAAAACAAGACATTCGTAGTGCACAGATTAAAGCGGCTGTACGCGTGAACAGCGAACTGCTTCACCTTTACTGGCAACTGGGGGCAGAAATTATAGAACGGCAGAAAGAAATGACTTGGGGAAGCGGATTTCTCGAAGAGTTGAGTCGTGAGCTGATGGCAGAATTTCCTGATATGAAAGGGTTCTCATATAGAAACATACGCAGTATAAAGCAGTGGTATCTATTTTATAATGAGCCATATACAATTTGGCAACAAGTTGTTTCCAAATTAGGTGAAGAGAAATTTTTCTCCATCCCTTGGGGGCATCATCTCTATATCATCTCCCAATGCAAGGAAGTGAACTTATTCGGAGAAAGACAGTTAAACAATAAAACCGGAAACATATATGGCCGATAATTATCTTGAAAATCAGTACGAGCAATACCGGGCACGCAAAGCAGCTTGGGAGAAAGCGAAAAAATCCGGTAAGGCACAAACGCTACATAAGCCGACACTTCCCCTCAAAAAAGGCGGAAAGAAAGTGTTCGTTACCGGAGGTGCAGGGGGTATTGGCAAAGCCATTGTAGAAGCCTTCTGCAAGCTTAATTACCAAGTAGCCTTTTGTGACAAGAATGAACTGGAAGGACAACAAACCGCCCAAGCCACCGGAGCACAATTCCACCCCGTCGACCTAAACAGCAAAGAAGCATTGGAACTTTGCCTGCAAAATATTTTCAAGGAATGGGGGGATATTGACATCATTATAAACAATGCCGGCATCAGTGAATTCTCTCCCATCACAGAAACGAGTGTGGAGACGTTCGATAAAATATTGTCTGTGAATTTACGTCCGGTGTTCATTACTTCACATGCGTTGGCAGTACACCGCAAAAGTCAAAACAACACGAATACCTACGGAAGAATCATTAATCTCTGTTCTACGCGCTATCTGATGAGTGAACCGGGGAGTGAAGGATATGCAGCTTCCAAAGGAGGCATCTATTCGTTGACGCATGCGTTGGCTTTATCGCTTGCAGAGTGGCACATCACGGTCAACTCCATCTCTCCGGGCTGGATTCAGACACACGATTATGAACAATTACGGGCAGAAGACCATTCGCAACACCCCTCCGGACGGGTTGGCAAACCGGAAGATATTGCCCGTATGTGCCTATTCCTATGTCAAGACGAGAACGACTTCATCAATGGCGAAAACATAACCATTGACGGAGGCATGACCAAAAAGATGATTTACTGGGAATAGCCCTTTTATAAAACAATCTGCCCAACATAATAATTATAGGATATGAACATGAAAAAGTCTTTTATAGGAATCCTGGCAGCAACCATCATCCTCAGCGGATGCGGCACAAGCCAGATGGCTGCAGGCGACCCTAACGCAGTGCTCGCAGGAGCTGCCATCGGAAGTAATGTAGGCGGTGCCATCGGCGGGCTGATAGGTGACAGTAACGGAGGCTGGCGAGGAGGATACCGGGGTTCTGCCATCGGCACCATCATAGGGACCATTGCGGGAGCTGCCATTGCCAATGCAGCCACAGCCCCCAAGAAGCAGGAGGAGTACAGCTACCGGATAGAAAGGACACAGCCCTATCCCCCACAATCCGGAAGACAGCCGCAAGCATCGGCCATCGACCACTTGAGGATACGGAATATACGTTTCATTGACGACAGCCGCAACCACGTCATCAATTCGGGCGAAAACTGTAAAGTGATTTTTGAAATCATGAACGAAGGAAACAAAACAGCCTACAACGTAGTGCCGGTGGTGGCGGAAACCACGGGCATGAAGCGCATTTACATATCGCCGTCGGTCATGATAGAGCAAATAACTCCGCGCAACGGTGTGAAATACACCGCCAACATCAGTGCCGGAGAACGGATAAAGACGGGTAACGTCACCATACGCATAGCCATAGCCGACGAGTACGGAGACGAATATGACTGGCAGGAGTTTTCGTTGCCCACACAACGGTAGAACAATGTCTTAACAGTAGTTTTTAAAAAGAAATGGAACAACAGCAATCTTCTTTCAAAGAAAAAGAACGCATAGAATTACGGGAACCCCGACGCTTCAAAGTCACCATCTACAATGATGACTTCACCACCATGGAGTTTGTGGTAAAGGTACTCACCACCGTCTTTTACAAATCATCGGTAGAAGCGGAAACACTGATGCTGCAGGTGCACAAGAGCAACTCCACGGTAGTGGGCATCTACTCATACGACATCGCCCACTCCAAAGTACAGAAAGCCACCCGCATGGCACGCAATGAAGGTTTCCCCCTCCGGCTCACCGTCACCCCGGAGGAAGAAGAATAAGAAAGAAACAATATGGATATAAAAAATACGATATTCGTAAACCAAGCATTCGCTTCCGCACAAAGAAAAGCCGAGTCTTACCGGCACGAGTTCATCATGCCCGAACATCTGCTGAGCGCCATTCTGGAACAGGAACCCTTTATCAACACCCTGCAAGATACCTTCTACAATTATGTGGAGCTCAGCATCTCACTGGAAAACTATCTGACGGAAGAAGTGGAAACTATCCCCGACAATGTGGAATACGAGTTGGGACTTTCCGTCCAGCTCAGTTCACTCCTGCAACATGCCTATATGGTGACAGAGTATTCCAGCGCCGAAGAGCTGGGTGTTCCCCATCTGATACAAGGCTTGCTGCAACTGGAAGATTCCTGGGCATGCCATTTCCTGAAGGAAGCAGTCGGCGGCGACCTGCCCGAATTCCTCAGTCTGCTCATTACCCACTACGAAGAAGCGGAGCTGGCAGAAGAAGCAGGCGGTGTACAATCCCCCGATGAACAAGAGAAAACAGAACCATGGCGTAACTACGTGACCTGCCTCAACGACCGCCTGGCAGACCACAACCCGCTTATCGGCAGGGAGATGGAGTTGGAGCGAACCATACAAGTGCTCTGCCGCAAAGAAAAGAACAACCCGTTGCATGTGGGCGAACCCGGCGTAGGCAAAACAGCCCTTGCCTATGGGCTTGCCGCCCGTATCGAAGCGGGCAACGTCCCCGAACGGCTTGCCGGTTGCCGCATCTACGAGCTGGACTTGGGCAATCTGCTGGCAGGCACGCAATATCGCGGCGATTTCGAGAAGCGGTTGAAAACCATCATGGAGGGCATAGGCCGTGAAGGACACGCCATCGTCTACATCGACGAGATACACAACCTGATAGGCGCCGGACGCACGGGTGAAGGCTCCATGGATGCCTCCAACATGCTGAAACCCTATCTGGAAACCGGGGCAATACGTTTCATCGGTTCCACCACCTACGACGAGTACAACCGCTACTTCGCACGCAGCAAGGGACTGGTACGCCGCTTCCAGCAGATAGACATACTGGAACCGAACATTGAAGAAGCCATACATATCGTAGAAGGCCTGAAAGAGAAATACGAAACCTACCACGGCGTCACCTACGAGCCCGACGTCATCCCCTACGCCGTAAAGGCAAGCGCCCGCTCATCAGCGACCGTTTCCTGCCCGACAAAGCCATCGACCTGGTGGACGAAGCAGGAGCTTACCGGGAAATACATCCCGCAGACTCCGGAGAACAGACCGTGGACAAGGCACTGATAACCGACATACTGGCACGTACCTGCAAAGTCAATGCCCTCGCCATGAAAGAGGAGGACACCACCGCCTTGGAAAGCCTGCACGAACGCATCAGCTCCCGCATCTACGGGCAGGAAGAAGCCGTCCGTCAGGTGGTGGAAGCTGTGCAAATGTCCAAAGCCGGACTGCTGGACGAAAACAAACCGCTGGCAAGCCTGCTCTTTGTAGGCCCCACCGGAGTAGGAAAGACCGAAGTTGCCAAAGTGCTCGCCGCCGAGCTGGGCATCGCCCTGCAACGTTTCGACATGAGCGAATATACCGAAAAGCATACCGTAGCCAAACTGATTGGCTCGCCTGCCGGCTACGTGGGTTACGAGGACGGCGGCCTGCTGACCGACGCCATACGCAAGACCCCAAACTGCGTGCTACTGCTCGATGAGATAGAAAAAGCCCATCCCGACGTATTCAACATCCTGCTGCAAGTAATGGATTATGCCGTACTGACCGACAACAAAGGACGGAAAGCCGACTGCCGACACGTGGTCCTCATCATGACCTCCAATGCCGGAGCACAATATGCCCGCCAAGCGTCCATCGGCTTCAACAGTCAGGTCACCGCCGGAGAAGCCATGCTGAAACAAGTCAAGAAAACCTTTAAGCCCGAATTCATCAACCGCCTCTCTGCCACGGTGGTCTTCCATGACATGGACCGCCCGATGGCATCACTTATCCTCGACAAGAAACTCGGAGAACTAGGCAGCAAGCTGTCTTCCCGCCAGGTGGAAATGGTATTGAGCCAGGAAGCACACGAATGGCTGCTCCAACGGGGTTTTATTCCCGAATACGGCGCCCGGGAGATGGACCGCGTGATAGCCGCCCACTTGAAACCCTTGCTGATGCGCGAAATTCTGTTCGGTACATTGAAGGCAGGAGGAAAAGTCCGCGTGCAAGTGGAAAACGGAGCATTGAAACTACAACCCGCAACCGAATAACGATATGGTCTTTCAACTGACGGATAAACTTGCTTTCCCCGACCCTCACTACGGCGACCCCGACGGGTTGCTCGCTGTGGGCGGTGACCTATCCATTGACCGCCTCATCCTGGCGTACTCCAACGGCATCTTCCCCTGGTACGCATTTCGGGAAGAACTGATACAATGGTGGTGCCCGATGGACCGTTTCGTCATCTTTCCGGACGAAATCCATATCTCCCACTCCATGCGTACGCTCATCAACAAAGGAAAGTACGAAATCACCTTCAACGAAGCTTTCCAAGACATCATACAAACCTGCGGAGAATTGCGGATAGAACAAGAAGGCGCCTGGCTCGGAACGAAGATGATGGAAGCCTATACGCACCTGCACGAACAAGGATTCGCCGCCAGCGTGGAAGTATGGGAAGAAGAGCAATTGGTAGGTGGGCTGTACGGAGTGACCCTGGGACGTTGTTTCTTTGGAGAGAGCATGTTCTCACTCGTTCCCAGCGCCTCGAAGCTGGCCCTCATCCATCTGGCCCAATTCTTCAGGGAACATGGAGGCGTCATGATAGATTGCCAGTTCGAAACCCCTCACCTCAAAACAATGGGAGGCAGGCACATCAGTTACGACGAATATATGACATACATCGAACAAGACTGCCGCTTCTAAAAGTAAAAAGGAATAACGAGGGGCTTAGAACTATCCGCGCCTAAATATAGCATAATGAAAGTACTCATATACTTTTGACACTCTCCCATTCTATTTGAAGGCCGGAGCAGGAAGATGCATACCTGCCATCGTCAATTGGTTGTCCTTGGCATATTGGAGGAAATACTTGCGTGCTTTCACGGCAGCTTCCTTATCCATATCATAGGAAGCGCAGTATTCCGGATGCTCCAACTGAAGGGCCGCACCATGGATGAGGTCACCAATCACCAGTAACTTGCCACTCTGGAAAACCGTATGACCGGGAGTATGACCGACTGCCTCCATGGCAACCACATTGCCCGGCAAGGTATCGCCAAACTCAAACAGATGCAGCCGTTCCTTATAGGCATCCATCGTCTTTACGACCTGCGCCTTCCTTTCGGCAGGCATTGCCATCCAGGCATCATATTCCACTTTTGATGCGTACACTTCGGCATTCGGGAAGACTACACTGTCTCCCTTCATCATTCCACCGATATGGTCGCCATGGAAATGGGTAAGATACAGATATCCAATATCTGCCGGAGAGATACCCAAAGATTGTAATCCGGGCAACAGACGACTGCCGGGAGCTCCCATTCCCGTATCAAAAAGGATACGGATACCATTCGTATCTACCAGGAAGGTGCTCATGGAAGAAGGAATACCGCCTTGAAGCGACAAACTTTCCATCAATTCATCGCTTGCATCCGGGAAAATCGTTCTCGGCATCAAATGCTCACCAGCATTATCCTGAATCCAAGTGGCCTGCACTCCCTCTAGTTGCAAGGTCTTTACGCCACTGCATGTTACACCGACACTATCCATACTTACATCTTCATTTGTTTGTTTCTTTGTCCTGCTGCCGCAACCCGCCATCAGCAATGCTGCTGACACAACAACCAGGCACGTCCATGTCTTGTTTTTCATCGGTACAGAGTTTTTTATCCATAAATATTGAAGTTCGCACAAATATAGGCAAATAAAATCATTCGGCACACGGATGCCTGAACCAAAAACGGCTGCCGACTCCCAATTCCGACTCAGTACCGATAGTCCCGCCAAGATGCTCAATGATACTTTTACAGATGGACAAGCCTAAACCCGTGCCCTTCGCAAAGGTATTAAGCTTTACAAAGCGGTCGAACACAGTAACCACGGCATCCGGAGCAATACCCATACCGGTGTCCGTCACAGAAAACTCTATCTGACCGGTACCTTCCACCGGATGATATTCCAAAAGGATCTGCCCTTCACTGGTGAACTTCAAAGCGTTGTTTATAAAATTGGTGACCACCTGCATCAGACGTTTCTTGTCGGTATAGATACGGTAATCGGGCAAGTCGGGAGCCAACAGAACCGGTACAGCCTTGTCTTCCTTTATATCATAGTTGCGCATCACGTCCTTACAGAAGTCACTGACATCCACATACCCCATATTATAATCAAGTGTTCCCGTTTCTATCTTTGCCAAATCCAGAATGTCGGATATCAGTTGCAAGAGCAGTTCCGTATTCTCCTGCATGATGGCAAGGTATTCCTGGCGTTCTTCCCTATCGTCCAGTTCGGCAATGATGCTTGCAAAACCGACAATGGAATTGAGCGGAGTACGGATTTCATGACTCATATTGGCCAGGAAAGCAGACTTCAAGCGGTCCAGATGTTCTGCCTTATCCTTGGCGACCCGCAATTCCTCCTCTATCTTTTTCTGATGGTCGATATCCACACTGGTAATGACATGCGTCATCTGCCCGTCCACCCAAGCAAAGGCTGCACTGAACACGCGAAACCAACACTTGTCAAATGGCCGTTGATAATCCCACGAATAGACTTTGGTGGGGTGTCCGTTTTCATCTATCAAATGCCTCTTTGGGCAGAACTCACACTCCCCCGTCTTGTCCGAGTAGAGGGCCTCCCAGCATTTTTTCCCCCAGAAATGCTCGATACCGCCATATGGTTCCACCATAGACCTATTGGCATACAACATATCGTGGGAATCGAAAGAGTTGACGTAAATATCAACGCCCATATTATTCATGATACTGCCTAATGTATTGCTGGCCCTCACTTCCCTTTCCTTATATTCCCTGACCGCAATTTCCTTAGAGAATGAGCCCAGCAAGAGATGAATGATTTGTAACTCCTCTTCCGTGAGATAGGTCTCTTCCTCCCTGCCTGCAAAACCTATGAATCCGATGATTTTACCCTCAGTATCTTCAAAATGCCTGATTAACAAAGAATCCTCACCGTAGAAATCAAGAATGTCAATATCGTCCCATGAAGCATCCGCATTTCTGTTTCCATAGAAAGGTTTATCCCGAGCTTTCATGGCATCGACATGCTCCTTTTTCAACTCTCCCATATCGAAACGGGGTTTCATAGTCCCACCTTCATTTCCAATCGTTTCTTTCAATAAGAAATAACGGAATCCGTCAGTCTGATAGATAAACCCTTTCGTAAAGTCATAGTAGTTGCAGAAATCGGTCAACGATTCAATAACTTTCCTTTCATTGGGTTCATTGCTATTCAACCGTTCTAAAAAATGAAGCAAGAATATGTTTAAGTTCTCTTTGTTTTTGCCCATATAATCTTTTGAAAAACTTTAAGGCGCTAATATACAACTTTTTAAAGAGAAATAAGTTTCTTTTATATATCCAGGAAGTTTAAAAAACAACCATTCTCCAATAAAACAAAAAAGGCAATAACTTAATTTATTTTACAAGTATCACTAAGACAAAAGCTCTTCATCCGTATTCATACGACGGCATAACATCTAAAGTATACAAAAAGAAGTCTATGGAAGAAGAAAATATCCGAGACAGATTAATAGTCATTTTTTAAGGATAACAGAGTTGCCAATTTATCAAAAACAAAGTTAATTCACACATATATACATATTTGTATAAACGGAGAATAAGTAAAACTTTCCCAAAGATGTTTTTTTCTTCATAAGCGATACAACCTATATACAACGAAATAAAGATTTGCAGTACAAACGGTCTGTTATGAGAGAAATATAGTATCTTTGCAACATCATGTTGCACCGTTTTACTACTTCCATAACCGACATTCCGCTTCCGGAAAGGTTCACCTATCCTTTCTGCTATACTCCGCACCCATTATGTATATTGGCAGCCAAAGAAGTACAAAGCTATCTTACCCGACAAACTGCATGGAAGGACGAACTGCGCCAAGGCAAAATGTTCGGGGTACTGATTGTACAAACCGAGCATGGAGAAACCGGATATTTAGCTGCATTCTCAGGCATATTGGCCGGAAAGAACCTACATCCCTTTTTTGTTCCTCCCGTATATGACTTGCTACAGCCACAAGGCTTTTTCAAGATAGAAGAAGAGAAGATCTCTTCCATCAACTGCAACATCCGGCAACTGGAAAATGACAAAGCATATGCCGCCTTATCAGCAGAGCTTGCCCGGACCATTCAGTCAGCAGAAAACATACTGGCAACAGCCAAAGCACAGTTGAAAGAAGCCAAAACAGCCAGAGAACAGCGCAGAAAAGAAAAAGAACTCAATGCGCAGGAAGAAGCCGAACTGATACGGGAAAGCCAGTTCCAAAAGGCGGAATATAAACGTCTGGAACGTTCATGGAAAGCAAGGATTACCACACTGCAAACGCAGACAGAAGACTGGGAAAGACGGATTTCAGCATTGAAGTCTGAACGTAAAACCCGCTCTGCAGCATTGCAGCAAAAGCTATTCGAACAGTTCGGGATGCTGAATTACCGGGGAGAAGTCAAGAATCTCTGTGAGATATTCGGGCAGACCGTGCACAAGACACCTCCTGCCGGCGCAGGTGAATGTGCGGCCCCCAAACTGCTGCAACAAGCTTATCTGCACGGATGGAAACCTATTGCCATGGCCGAGTTCTGGTGGGGTGATTCCCCCAAGACAGAGATACGCCATCACGGCCACTATTATCCGGCTTGCAAAGGAAAGTGCGAACCTATACTGCAACACATGCTGCAAGGTCTACAAGTAGAGGAAAACCCCATGTTGAAAAGAATGCAGGTACCCTCCCAAAATTTGGAGATTGTTTATGAGGACCCATGGCTTTCGGTCATCAACAAACCGGCAGGAATGCTGTCTGTTCCCGGCAAGGAAGATGCAGTCTCCGTCTATAGCCTGATGCGTGAGCAATATCCCGAAGCTGACGGTCCCCTGACGGTGCATCGTCTCGACATGGCCACTTCCGGTTTAATGCTCATTGCCAAGACCAAGCGTGTACACCAGAACCTGCAGGCCCAGTTCAAGAACCGCCTGGTCAGGAAACGTTATGTCGCATTGCTCGAGGGTATTGTCCCAAAGGACAAAGGTACGGTCGACCTCCCGCTTTGCCTGAATCCACTTGACCGCCCACGGCAAATGGTACACACCGAACACGGAAAGCCCGCCATCACCGATTATCAAGTTCTGGAACGTCTGGACGGGAAACGGACCCGTATCGCTTTCTATCCGCGCACGGGAAGAACCCATCAGCTACGTATACATGCAGCACACCCGCTTGGCTTGCACTGCCCCATCATCGGTGATGAACTTTACGGGGAGAAAGCAGACCGGCTTTATCTGCATGCCGAATACTTAGAATTTACCCACCCTATAACGGGAGAAACCGTAAGGATTACCAAAGAAGCTGAATTCTGACTGCCTACTGATTAATAACCAGCAAAGTAATGCAATAAATGATGATACTCCGACCTACCCCACAAGATTATGACGAACTGTTGACCGTCTGGGAAGCCTCTGTCCGCAGCACACACCACTTCCTGGCAGAAAAGGATATACAGTTTTACAAACCACTGATAAGAGAGCAGTACTTTCTTGCCGTAGAGCTTTACATCATCCGCAACGAAAAAGAAGAAATTGCCGCCTTTATGGGACTGAGCGATGAACTCATCGAGATGTTGTTTGTCCGTCCCGACCAACAAGGTAAGGGATACGGAAAACGGCTCATGGAGTACGCCGTCCACCAAAAACACATCCACAAAGTGGATGTAAACGAGCAGAACGGACAAGCTTGCCGATTTTACCAACATATGGGATTCCAAGTGGCCGGCCGGGACGAAACCGACCCGACGGGAAAGCCTTTCCCTATTCTGCACCTGCAATTACCAACCCCACCACAGATTACTCAGATTGAACACAGATTATAATTTAGCAAACTTATGAAGATACATCACATCGCCATCTGGACCTTCCGACTGGAAGAGATGAAAGAGTTCTACACACGTTACTTCAACGGGAGCAGCAATGAAAAGTACATCAACCCCCAAAAAGGATTCGAATCTTATTTCCTTCACTTCGATGAAGGAACGGATTTGGAACTGATGAGCCGTACGGACATACAGAATACCCCTATTGAGGAAAACAGACTGGGACTGACCCACTTTGCCTTTGCCTTCGACAGCCAGGAAGCTGTCCTCCGACAGACAGAACGGCTACGCACAGCGGGATATACCATCGCAGGAGAGCCCCGTACCTCCGGCGACGGATATTTTGAAAGTGTCGTCCTCGACCCGGACGGCAACCGTATAGAATGTGTATTCAGGGCATAGTCTCTCAATCAGAGGAGACAAAGCTTCTCAACAGTTTTATCTCCTCTGCCCAAAGCGATTCATCGGGCGTCTCCAAAATAATAGGTATACCGTCAAAACGCACATCTTGCATAAAGCGCCGGAAGAAATCCATACCTATCAGCCCCTTGCCGATGCTGTCGTGACGGTCTACTCTGGAGCCGAGTGCTTTCTTGGAGTCATTCAGGTGTATACCGCGCAGATAGCCGAAACCTACCGCTGTGTCAAACTCCTCAAACACCTTGTCATACTCATTCACTATATCATAGCCTGCTGTATACGTGTGGCAGGTATCAAGGCAAACTCCAACGCGAGACTTGTCATCCACCCGGTCAATGATATGTCCCAGCTGCCAGAACTCATTTCCCACATTGCTACCCTGCCCGGCTGTGTTCTCTATGACAGCCACCACATCGTGCGTCTTGCCCAATATAAGATTAATGGATTCAGCGACCTTGTCCAGACACTCTTCCACGGAAATCTTATTCAAATGGCTGCCCGGATGAAAATTCAGTAACTTCAGCCCTAATTGTTCGCAGCGCTGCATCTCATCCAGAAAAGCGGCACGGCTTTTCTGTAACCCTTCTTCTTCGGGATGCCCTAAATTTATCAGATAACTGTCGTGAGGCAGGATATAGCGGGAATCGAAGCCAAGCTTCCCGCAATTTTCCTTAAACACCCTGATACTCTCCTCCGTCAGCGGCCTTGCCACCCACTGACGCTGGTTCTTGGTAAACAAGGCAAAAGCATTTGCCCCTATCTCACTGGCATTGACGGGAGCCGCTTCCACTCCCCCACTGGCCGATACATGTGCACCTATAAATTTCATAATCTTATTGTATTTGCTCTTTCATGAATTCCCACTGGCATTTTTTCATGTCCACACACCCATTCTTTCTGAACGTCACGCCCTCTGCCTCCAGCAAAGCCCGCTGTTCCGCCCAGCACGGTGCCAGCCTGCCCTGGCTGTTCACTACCCGATGGCAGGGCAGACACATGCCGTCGGGCACATCGTGCATAGCATGTCCCACCATGCGCGAACATTGAGGTCTTCCGACAAGATAGGCTATCTGTCCGTACGTCACCACCCGCCCCGGAGGGATTGCGGCCACTACATTATAAACCTCCTGCTGAAAAGTGTCTTTGTCCATAAAAGTCTGGTTTGGGAAGGCAAAGATATGATAAATTCAGCAGGTATGCGAACAGACGTTACAAGAAAGTGGCTGCGCCGAGCGGATTGTATGTATAGGTGACATTACGGGCACGGATGATTTCGCCCGTCGGGGTAAACAATATCTGATATTTCGTCTGGAGATTTGCCATCCCTACCTCTACCGCCACGATGGACTGCCATTTGGGAAACTGTACCCAAGTGACATTCTGCACCATCCCTCCGGAATATTCACTGGCGGCAAAAGCATTGTAAACGGCAGGGGGCACTTCGTCCATTGTCTCCCAGTCCGTCTGTTGCATTACCCATTGCGCCTGCCCGTCAAACCAGACTTTCGTATCAAAACCGTTCATCAGGAAATCTGCCACATAATAAGATTCATCATGTGACCAGGCAACATCATCTACCGTAGGATACATTTTCTTCAGTGCAGCCTGTACATCAGCAGGTGCCCAATCGGCAGAAGCCGAGACTGATACCATCAGCATCAAAACCAGAAAAGAGAATTTCAACTTACTCATAACTTCATCAGATTATCATGTTATGAGAAGAACGGCGTATGGCAGATTTTGTTCACCGGCAACTCTCAACCATTCAACAGTTAAAAAGAGATATCCATTGTAATTCAATAGAAAATGACTAACTTCACACCAGAAATTCAGAAATATGATAAGAATACATCCCATATCCGGCAACAAAAAGCAATATCTTGACCTGCTGCTGCTTGCCGACGAACAAGAGTCCATGATTGACCGTTATCTGGAACGGGGAGAGATGTTCATCCTATCCGATAATGATACAGTCAAAGCGTCTTGTGTAATCACCTGCGAGGATAAAGGAATCTACGAAATAAAGAGCATAGCTGTCTATCCGGAATACCAGCGCCAGGGATATGGAAGACAACTGATAGCATTCGTTCTTGAACATTATAAAGACCGGTGCCATACTATGCTTGTCGGCACTGGAGACAGTCCGCTAACCATCCCCTTCTATGAAAGCTGCGGATTTGCATACTCACACCGGGTACCCGATTTCTTTATCGATAATTACGACCACCCCATATTTGAAGGAGGCAAGCAACTGAAAGACATGATTTATCTGAAAAGGACGCTTCAACCAAAATAATATTCTATATTTGCATATCACTTAACTCCACACATTATGGAAGCTAAACTTTGCCAAAGCTGCGGAATGCCCTTGTCATCTGCAGAAGTACTCGGAACCAATGCCGACGGTAGCCTCAACGAGGAATATTGCACCTATTGCTACCAGCACGGCAATTTTGCACAAGACTGCACTATGGACGAAATGATAGAACATTGTGCACAGTTCACCGACGAATTCAACAAGGATTCCGGAATGAATTTCACTAAAGAGGAAGCCATTGCCGGTATGAAAGAATTCTTCCCGACCTTGAAACGCTGGCAGTCCAAACAATAAACATGCCATCCCGTATCGAGCAGGAAAAACAGACAGTAGAACGGATGGTCCGCCTCTACTGCCGGAAAAAGGAAGGTAACAAGCAATTGTGTCCCCGATGCGAGGAATTGCTGGGATATGCCCGCATTCGTCTTTCACGCTGTCCTTTCGGTGAGAATAAATCCACCTGCAGGCAATGCAGCATTCACTGCTACAAGCCCGAAATGAAAGAACGGATGCGTGAAGTCATGCGGTATGCCGGACCACGGATGCTGTTGTACCATCCCGTGGCGGCACTCCGCCATTTGTGGCAGGAGTATGTCCATCAGTATTTCACCAAACGTTTCGGAGTCCCGCGCCAGGAACAGCACAAACAATAAACCGTATCCTGGTCGTATCCCTCCAACGAGGAGGTGCCGTCCTTAGGTACAATCTCACCTTTGTCAGAGATGTAGACCGGCAGGCGCTCACCTTGTCCGTTCATCACAAAAAAAAAATGCCCCCACCTTGCATTGGGGGCATACCATCTTACGCATAATCAATTGAAATAATACAAAAATATAGCCACCCCTTCCAGTGCCTTCTTCTTTTCACCTTGTATTTCGATGGCAAACTTTATTTCCGCCTTTGCCACACCGCGCAGATTCGACAGAGATTGCAAATGGGCAACCAGTCGGATGCTCTGTCCGGACAATACCGCCTGACCGAACTTCATCTTGTCCATACCATAATTAATCATCATCTTCAGGTTGTTCACTTCAATAATCTGGTTCCACAGATATGGCAACATGGACAAGGTGAGATACCCATGTGCAATAGTGCTCTTAAAAGGACTTTCCACTTTGGCGCGTTCCGTATCGACGTGTATCCACTGATGGTCCAATGTCGCATCAGCAAACAGATTGATACGCTCCTGAGGGAGCTCTACATATTCCGAAACACCGATTTGCTGGCCTACCAGCTTTTCAAAATCCTCGTACGAGTTGATAATCACTTTTTCCATTACTCTCTATTTTATTGATAAATTATAAATTCACGCGCTTTATCCACATATCCGCCATTCGTTTATGCCCTGCAGGAGTAGGATGGATACCGTCCCAAATCCAATAGGTGTCTTGAGAAGCCGGAGCAGTGCCGAGAATTTCATCGAACATCGCATTATAAGGAAGAAATACCGTCTGATAGTCCTTCGCTATCCTCTCTACGATGGCGGCACAGCGACGCACCAGACTATCACGTTCTGCAAAGTCCTCACTCTTACGCATATTGCCGACATTGGCAACAAAAGGAGTGCCCAGCACTATCTTCAATTCCGGATTGGCCTGCAAAGAACGGTCAAGCAAGGAACGGTAACACTTCTCCCATCCTTCAAAATCAAAAGGCTCTTTTTTGTCACCCTGCAGATAGTAATGTACATCGTTTGTCCCCACCAAGACGGAAAGCACATCCGGTTTCATTCCAATGACATCCTCTTCCCAGCGTTTCTCCAAATCCCGGAGAGTGTTTCCACTGATGCCACGGTTAAAAAAAGCATATTCCTTTTCCGGGAAATCTCCTTGATAATGACTTGCACACAAATACATATAGCCGCTACCGTAAATATGGTTCATATCCCAAAGGCTTCGTTCCGCAGTCGGTTTGGGCATCCCGCAGGCATTTCCCCAGTTACCGTCCGTGATAGAATCTCCGATAAACAAGACACGCGGGCCGCTTGCATGGAGTAAGAGTGATATGCAGAAAAAAACTATTACAAAGAGTCCAATACGCTTCATGGCATTTTCTTGTTAGAATGTAAAAATTGCAACAAATATACGTCTTATTCCGGCAAGTACAAAAACTCGGGTACCTTTTTCCCATTTCCCAAAAACACATATAACCCTTATTTTTATTTCCGTTCATCACAGATTAATTTGGAAATAATGTATCTTTGTCAATATCTTAATTGTTGTGACAGAACAAAAACATCACTATTAAAGATTCCGGTATGAATTCTAAATTTGATTATGACTTACTGTCAGCAATGATGACCAATGCCAATATGGGATGGTGGGAAGCTGATTTAAAGACCGAAAGCTACATTTGCTCCGAATATATCTCCCGGTTGCTGGGACTGGATGAGGATGGAACCATCAGCTTTAAAGATTTCAACAAACGTATCCTGAAAGAGGAACAACGGCATACTACCACACATTCCTTCGACAATATCCGGCAGACACAAGAGACTGTATATCTGCTCAACACAGTAGAGGGTCCAACGTGGATAAGAAGCAAGATATGCCTGCAGAGAACCGATGAAAACGGTAATGTCAAAGTCTACGGCATTGCCGAAACACAAGACGGTCCCGACATGTCATCGGCATCCCAAGCCTTACAAGAGCGTAACCGTCTCCTCCATAATATTTATAAATATCTTCCGGTAGGAATTGAGCTCTATAACCGAGAGGGAATATTGATAGATATGAATGACAAAGAGCAGGAAATGTTCCATCTCAAACAGAAAGAAGATCTACTTGGAATTAATATTTTCGAGAATCCGATTTTCCCGGAAGAGATGAAAAGCAAGTTAAGAAAACATGAAAATGCAGACTTCACTTTCCGGTATGACTTCTCTAAAATAGGCAATTACTACAAGACACAGAAGAAGACGGGCACCATAGACCTTGTAACCAAAGTCACAAGCCTTTACGACGATAATCACAACCTAACCAACTATCTGCTAATCAACGCAGACAAAACGGAAACGACCGTCGCTTACAACAAAATACAAGAGTTCGAGAGCCACTTTGAGCTTATAGGTGACTATGCCAAAGTGGGATATGCCAATTATGACCTTCTTAATGAGCAAGGCTATGCCCAACGCAGCTGGTACAAGAACTTGGGTGAGAAAACAGAAACACCGTTGTCCGAAATCATCGGAACCTACAATCATCTCCACCCAGACGACCGTACTATCATGCTTGACTTCCTACAGAACGTAAAGAGAGGACTGGCACACAAGCTCAGCCGGGAAGTACGTGTTCTTAAAGAAGACGGTTCTTTCATGTGGACCCACGTCAACATCATTGTAGAACGCTACATGCCTGAACAGAACATCATAGAGATTATCTGCATCAATTATGACATCACCCAATTAAAGAAGACGGAAGCAATGCTGATACAAGCCAAGGAAAAGGCCGAAGAGGCAGACCGGCTGAAATCCGCTTTCCTTGCCAATATGAGCCATGAAATCCGCACGCCGCTAAATGCGATTATCGGTTTCTCCAGCCTGCTGCACTACGTGGAAAACGAGCAGGAAAGGGAACAGTACATCTCTTTGATAAACCACAACAACCAACTGTTGCTCAAACTAATCAACGACGTTCTGGACCTTTCCAAGATAGAGGCCGGACACATAGAGCTCCATTCCGAATGGTTCAATCCGGCAGAACTCATCGAGGAAAGTATTACCGAGTACGAACGGAACGTTCCGGCAGGAGTGAAACTCTTTGCCAGGTATCCGGCAGCCCCCGGCCAGATAGAGCACGACCCGATGCGCATCAAACAGATACTGAACAACTTCATATCGAATGCACTGAAAAACACCGTGCAGGGACATATCGAAGTGTACTACGAAACGGACACAGACGGAATAAGAATCAGTGTTTCCGATACTGGATGCGGTATTCCCCCCGAAAAACTGGGAATGATATTCGAACGGTTTGAAAAGGTGGACTCTTTTGCCCAAGGTGCCGGATTAGGACTCTCCATCTGCAAATCCATCGTTGAGAAAATGAATGGAGTGATTACCGTAGATTCGACAATGGGAGTGGGAAGCACATTCACCGTGGAACTGCCCTGCCGGACAAGACCATCCTGACAACAAACGAAAAACAATGATTTATGACCGCACAGAAAGAATTTACCCTAACCCCTCGCCGGCGTGGCTTTCACCTGGTGACAGAGGAGATTATACGCAACCTTCCACCGCTTCCGTCTGCCGGAATCCTGCATCTGTTCATCAAGCATACAAGCGCAGGCCTCACCATCAACGAGAATGCAGACCCTGACGTACAGACAGATATGGAAGCCATCTTCAACCGCCTCGTAAAAGAACGGGAACCTTATTACCAACATACATGCGAAGGCGATGACGATATGCCCGCCCATGCCAAGGCAACCCTCAGCGGAACCAGCCTCACCATCCCCATCACCAATGGGCGTCTGAACATAGGTATCTGGCAAGGCATCTATCTCTGCGAGTTCCGCAACCGGGGCGGAGGAAGAAGAATTGTAGCAACCGTCATCGGATAATCCCCTATCATCATGCAGAAAGCCATCATCATCGGTGCCACTTCAGGCATCGGACAAGAAGTAGCCAGGATACTTGTACAACAAGGCTGGCATATAGGTATTGCCGGCAGAAGAGAGGAAGCATTGCATGCCCTGCAAGCCACCGCACCCGACCGGATAGTCACGGAACAGCTGGACGTTACGGAAGAGACAGCGACTCTACACCTCCATAACCTGATAAAAAAGCTGGGAGGCATAGACCTGTTTTTCCTCAGTTCCGGCGTGGGACATCAAAACCGGGACTTACAACCGGACATCGAACTGAACACGGCACGTACCAATGTAGAGGGATTTACCCGCATGGTGACTGCCGCCTTCAACTATTTCAAGGAAAAAGGCTCCGGACATATTGCTGTCATCAGTTCCATTGCAGGCACTAAAGGACTGGGCGTTGCACCGGCCTACTCTGCCACCAAACGCTTCCAGAATACCTATATCGAAGCGCTGGCACAACTTGCCCGGATGCAGCATCTTGATATACACTTCACCGACATCCGTCCGGGATTTGTTGCCACCGATTTATTGAAAAGCGGGAAATACCCGATGCTGATGAAAGCAGACCGTGTAGCACAGCACATAATCAAGGCTTTAAGAGAAAAGAGACGGGTAGTTGTCATTGACGGACGCTACCGGGTACTGGTATTTTTTTGGCGTATGATTCCACGATGGCTATGGGAAAGGTTGCCTATAACGAATTGATTTCGTATCTTCACGTCTCCAAACAGAAATAGACATACAGACATGAAGAAAAATTCAAAATATATCGTGCTTACCGCTGCCATTGCACTGTGCGCAGGTTCCAGCCTCCCCTTCCTCGCAGGCAGCAGTACGCTGAATCCCGAACGCGATTCCGTGAAATCCGAAGTTCCCTACTGCGTGACCTCCCCCAGCGTACCGGACAAGATCACTTTTGCCGGACAAGCTATTGACCTGCTTCGCTACGACCACCACGAACGTATGGACCGCGAACTGATGTCCTTCACCTACATGCACTCCACCACCATGCTCATGGTGAAGCGTGCCAACCGCTACTTCCCCGTCATAGAGCCTATACTAAAAGCCAACGGCCTTCCCGATGACTTCAAGTACCTCGCTGTGATAGAAAGCAACCTGAACCCGCTTGCCAAATCGCCTGCGGGTGCCGCCGGCCTATGGCAGTTCATGCCTGCCACCGGACGCGAATTCGGACTGGAGGTGAACAGCAACATCGACGAACGATACCATATCGAGAAAGAGACCAAAGCAGCCTGCAAGTACCTGAAAGATGCTTATCAGAAATACGGGAACTGGCTGTGCGTAGCCGCCGCCTACAATGCCGGGCAAGGACGCATCTCCACACAGCTGCAGAAGCAAATGGTGGACCAGGCTGTCGACTTATGGCTGGTAGAAGAGACTTCGCGCTACATGTTCCGCCTGCTGGCAGCCAAAGCAGTCATCAGCAATCCACAGCAGTACGGCTTTCTGTTGAAACGGGAACATCTTTATCCGCCCATCCCCTACACGGAAGTGACCGTCACAACGGGCATCGGCAACCTGGCACAGTTTGCCAAAGATAAAGGCATCACCTATGCCCAACTGAAAGATGCCAATCCGTGGCTGCGGGATACCTCGCTGATGAATAAAAGCGGACGTACATACATACTAAAAATACCGACACAAGCCGGAATGCATTACAACCCCAAGAAAACAGTGCCCCACAATAAGAATTGGGTCATCAATTAATAAAAAAGAAAGAGAGGATACGATGATGATGTTAAACTTTGATTTTGTGCTCAGGTTGCTGGTAGCCGGAATATTGGGTGCCATTATCGGACTGGACCGGGAATACCGTGCCAAAGAAGCAGGCTACCGCACCCATTTCCTGGTATCATTGGGAAGCGCGCTCATCATGATTGTATCCCAATATGGTTTTCAGGAAATCATCAAGGAAAGCAGTGTGACGCTGGACCCCAGCCGTGTTGCCGCACAAGTAGTCAGCGGTATCGGATTCATCGGTGCGGGTACCATCATTTTCCAGAAACAGATAGTCAGGGGACTGACAACAGCCGCAGGAATATGGGCTACTGCAGGCATCGGATTGGCAGTAGGTGCAGGAATGTACACCATCAGCATTGCCGCCACCCTGCTGACTCTGGCAGGGCTCGAACTGTTGAGCCTTATTTTCAAAAGCATTGGCATGAAAAGTTCCGTGATAACCTTTTCCACTTCCAGCAAAGAGATACTGCCGCAAGTGTCCCGGCGATTCAACTCCAAAGACTATCTGGTGGTGTCCTACAACCTGGACCGGCAAGTGCAGGGAGAGTACACCAACTATCAAGTGACCATGGTCATCAAATCCAAGAAAGCTATGATGAGGGATATTTGCTGCAACTGATGCAGGAATTTCCCGAAGTGACAGTGGAGAAAATCGAATAAAGGGAATCACTGCTGTTTTTCCGTCAGATATTTCCAATAGCGCACGGGCATGTCCTGCTTGTGCTTCCGGGGATTGAGGCGTTCCTTGATGCAGATTGCCTTGAAATAGGTTTTCCAGAGAGACTGGAAAAGCTGTTCGTCTCCGTCCATCAGACTTTCGTCGAGCATGCCGGTGACAAGATGTCCTTCGCGACTGTCCTCACCAAAAGTCACCTGGCGCACCTCCTTCAAGTCGTAATAGTACCCATAGGCTCGCCTGATGTCATAAATCAACCAACGCTGGTCGGCAAAACGGTCCTTGAAATGCCCCGTCACCAAAGGAAGGGCATTCTTTTCGGGCTCGATGGCAGCAAAGAAAGTACCGTCCGCAGCCTTCTGGAAGCGGACAAACTGAAGCAGGCGTATACGCTCCCAATCCACCCGCTTCCACATACGGGAGAACTCCAGCACATCAGGGTCGGCAAAGTTCGTTTCAATGGAGCGAGGAGCATCTATCGCCTTGCGGATATAGCGGAACAGCAGCATGGGAGTTTCCGGTTCCTCTGCCAGCCAGCATTGGGCGAGGCAGGCAAGTGCCGCAGACGACAGCTTCTTCTGCAATCCGCGCCAGACGCGACCGGACTTCTCCTCATCGGTTATCACTGTAAATATTTCATCGTAGAACAATGGTAGAGGCTCTCCCTCCAACAACAGTGCATCGGGGAAAATGCGGCGGGAATAGGCTTCAAAAACAGAAGTCAGCAATCCCTCAAAAGTCTTATCGTATAAAAAGATATTCATTCGCCAAAATCAAGCATCAACTGCCTCTCATCCACTTTTTTCTTGTTCGGTTTGGGCAACAGCAGACTGCGTACCCCTTGCGGAGTCAGCTCATTGACCGTGCGCATCGGCAACTCGCAGCAGGTAATGAAATACTGCGCCTTCTTCATCACCACCCCTATCTTCTTCAACTGGTAGAAACCTATCTTGGAGAAACGTCGGGAAGCCACTATCAGCCGTGCCGACTTCACGCCGATGCCCGGCACGCGGAGCAACATCTCATAATCCACCTTGTTCACATCGATTGGGAAACTGCTCGGGATGGCGCAAAGCCCAGGACAGCTTGGGGTCAACCTCCAAATCAAGGTCTGGGTAGGCATCATCCACTATTTCCTCCACCTTGAACTGATAGAAGCGCATCAGCCAGTCGGCTTGGTAAAGGCGGTTTTCGCGCACCAAAGGGGGCTGTTTCAATGCCGGCAGGCGCTTATCGTAGGTATTGACGGAAATATAGCCCGAATAGTAGACACGCCGCATCGTAGGTCCCTTATAGAGGGCCGACGAAAGATACAGAATATCCTTGTCCGTCTCGGCGGTAGCGCCTACTATCATCTGTGTGCTTTGTCCTGCAGGAGCGAAACGGGGAGCGTGGCGGTGTTTCTTGCGTTCTTCCGAACTTTCAAGGACTCCCTGCTGGATGTAGCGCATAGGCGCATATACACTCTTATGGTCTTTCTCCGGGGCAAGCAGTTTCAGGTTCTCCTCCTTCGGTATCTCGACATTGACGCTGAGACGGTCGGCATAAAGCCCTGCCTCATTCACCAGTTCGCGGCTGGCACCGGGAATGCTCTTCAGATGGATATATCCGTTGAAACGATGGATAGTGCGGAGGTCCTTGGCAACGCGCACCAGGCGTTCCATCGTGTAATCGGGATTACGCACCACCCCACTGCTCAGGAAAGCCCTTCGATATAGTTGCGGCGATAGAACTCCATGGTGAGGTCTACAAGCTCGGCCACCGACAGCGTGGCACGCGGCAGGTCGTTGCTGCGGCGGTTGATGCAGTAGGCGCAGTCGTAGATGCAATAATTGGTAAGCATCACTTTGAGCAGGGAGATACAACGGCCGTCCTCGGCAAAACTATGGCAGATGCCCCAGCCACCCACAGTGTTCCCCAGCATGCCTGCCTTGCCGGAGCGCACCGTACCACTGGAGGAGCAAGAGACGTCATACTTTGCCGACTCTGCCAGTATCTTCAGTTTATTGAGAACGTTTTCATCCATAATACCTGCGTCAAAAGTAGCAATAATACTTTTCAAAAACAAAAAAGACCGCCAGTAGTGGCAGTCTTTCGCAGCATCAAATATGCTTTTTTTCTTACTTCTTAGAAGCTTCCAAAGATGCTTTGCGGAATTCCTTCATAGCTTTTTCGATTTCCAAAGAAGCCTTACGAGCGCGAGTTCCTGCTGCCTTGTTACCGTTTTCCAACTGAGCGTTTGCATCTTTTGAGAAGTCTGCATACAATGCAGCTACTTTTTCAACTAATTCTTTCATAATCCTTTTTAATTACTTCGTTAATAATGTCTGGCAAAAATACATTCTTTCTTGAAATAAATGCAGAAAAACGATATTTTTTTGAAATATTCGGTAAAATCGCCGCAAAAAGGGGCTCTTACGCATTTTTTATCTACTTTTGCAAGCATGAAAACGCTTACTGACACCGAATATATACACGCTCTCATAGCCGAAGGAGAGCACCAACAGCAGGATTTCAAGTTCGAAATATCCGACGCCCGCAAGATAGCCAAAACCCTTTCAGCCTTTGCCAATACAGACGGTGGAAAACTGCTCATCGGAGTGAAAGATAACGGGAAAATTGCCGGTGTCCGTTCGGACGAAGAACAATATATGATAGAAGCGGCTGCCGGACTTTATTGCAGCCCCGAAGTGAACTATACCATGCAGACCTATCAGGTGGAAGGCCGCAGTGTGCTGGTGGTACAAATCGAGGAAAGTGACCGGAAGCCGGTATATGCCAAGGACGAAACAGGAAAATACTTGGCCTATCTCCGCATCAAGGATGAAAACATCCTGGCTACTCCCGTCCATCTGCGCGTCTGGCAGCAAAGCGGAAGTCCGAAAGGAGAACTGATAGAATATACCGAACGGGAACAACTGTTGCTCAATCTGCTGGAAGAAAACGACCGCCTTTCACTGAACCGTTACTGCCGCCTGGCGCATCTTTCCCGACGCGCCGCCGAACATCTGCTGGCAAAGTTTGTTCGTTATGACATAGTGGAACCGGTGTTTGAAGGACACAAATTTCACTTCAAGCTGAAATAGGCAAGGAGATTCCGTCAGGTTTGTCCAGATTTGTCCATGGTACAAATCGCAGCACACGAGCTCATACCACGTTGATTATCACCGACTTGCAAGAAATCTATCTCAGTTAACGACAGAGGTAGCCTTGAATAACGACAGAAGCAGCCTAAAGTAACGACAGAGGGTAGCACTTGTTTTGTGTGAGTTTTTTTTACTACAAATAGATAACTGTACATATACATTATGGGAATAATAAATCTGATAAACGACCTGCTCTGGACCTACATCCTCGTTGCCCTGCTGTTGGGATGCGCCGTATGGTTTACGCTGAGAACCCGCTTTGTACAGTTCCGGATGATAAAGGAAATGGTACGTCTGCTGGGCGACTCGGGCGGGAAAGGCGATGCCAAGGAAAAGCATATCTCATCGTTCCAGGCATTTGCCATCTCCATTGCCAGCCGTGTAGGTACGGGCAATCTTGCAGGGGTTGCCACCGCCATTGCAGTAGGCGGTCCGGGCGCTGTATTCTGGATGTGGGTGATTGCCCTCCTGGGTGCTTCCAGCTCGTTTGTAGAATCTACACTGGCCCAATTGTATAAGATAAAGGGCAAAGACTCCTTTATCGGCGGCCCGGCCTACTATATGCGTAAGGGACTGAAACAGCCGTGGATGGGGGCACTGTTTGCCGTACTTATCACCATTACCTTCGGATTTGCATTCAACTCGGTACAGAGCAATACACTGTGTGCCGCTTTCGAAGGCGCTTTCGGGTTCGACCATGCCGTTGTGGGAGGGATCATCACCGCACTCACGCTGACAATCATCTTTGGAGGCGTACAGCGCATAGCCAAAGTCAGCAGCATCATCGTCCCCATCATGGCGTTGGGATACATTGCACTGGCACTTATCATCGTTCTGTTGAACATCAAAGAGCTGCCGGGAGTCCTGGCACTCATTGTCGGCCACGCCTTCGGATGGGAGCAGGCTTTGGGAGGGGGTGTCGGCATGGCGCTGATGCAGGGCATCAAACGCGGGCTGTTCAGCAACGAGGCCGGTATGGGGTCCGCCCCCAATGTGGCGGCAACCGCACACGTCAGCCACCCCGTGAAGCAAGGCTTGATTCAGACGCTGGGAGTATTTACCGATACGCTGATTATATGTACCTGCACCGCTTTCATCATTCTGTTCAGCGGTGCTCCACTGGATGGTTCCACAAACGGCGTACAGCTTACCCAGCATGCACTGACCAACGAGATAGGACCTTCGGGAGCCATCTTCGTTGCGGTAGCCTTGTTCTTCTTCGCATTCAGCAGCATTCTGGGAAATTATTATTACGGAGAAGCCAATGTGCGCTACCTTACCCACCGTAAATGGGTGCTCAACATCTACCGTATACTGGTGGGCGGCATGGTCATGTTCGGTGCTGTTGCCACCTTCGACCTGGCATGGAGCCTTGCCGACGTCACTATGGGACTCATGGCGCTCTGCAATCTTATCGCCATCAGCCTGCTCGGAAAATACGCTTTCAGGCTGCTTGAAGACTACCGCGCACAGAAAAGCGCCGGTATCAAAGACCCCGTTTTCACCAAGAACCGCCTGAAAGAGGTAGAAAAAGACATAGAGTGCTGGTGATAACCAACTTATTTCGTACTTTTGCAGCCGGAACCGCCGGATGACCTGCGGTCTTGTAATTTGTAATCAGTAATTCGTAATTTGATATGAGTTTATGCCAAACTATTCAACAAGAATACCGGAGAAGTATCTTCGAAGAATGTGGAAGACTTCGTGTCACTGACACGCGTCTACTTCCAGTCTGTAATAGCCGCCAACCTGGGCATCACCAATATCCGCTTTGTGCCGGATGTAGCCAACTTCAAGCGTCTGTTCAAAATCCCCACGCAGGGAGGCCGTCTGGGACAAGCGGAAAAGGCCGCTTCGCGCAAGATGCTGATGCAGGACTACGGCATCAGTGAAAACTTCTTCAAGGAAATTGATACTTCCGTCAAGAAGCACTGCCGTACGCAGAACGACGTACAAGGTTATCTCTTTATGTATCAAGGATTCTCCAATGACTTGATGATGCTGATGGGAAACCTGATGCAGTGGAAATTCCGCATGCCTTCCATCTTCAAGGGAGCACTGCGCAGCATGACCGAAAAAACCGTACACGACGTCTGTACAAAAACCGTATGGAAAAAGGACGATGTACACAAGACGGCAGCGGCAGTACGCCAGTACAAAGAGCGTCTGGGATATTCGGAACAATGGATGACCGAGTACGTTTACAACGTAGTGATGCTGGCCAAAAAGGAACCGAAACAGAAAGCCAACGAAGAGAAATAAAAGAAAAAGAATTCTAAAGAACTTTAGAAACAAGAAGGCGGGAAAGAAATTTCCCGCTTTTTTTTGTTATTTTTAGCAAATGAAATCATTTTCCCCTCACGGAACACAAGGACGCACCCCGCGTCAACCATCATAAATATTAACTTCAAAAAAACAATCGCTTATGAAACAAAGAAAATGCTTGCACTCACTCTATCACAACTGGAACAACTTTATCGGCACGAACTCCCTGAATTGGTCAGCATCGCCGTTCAAAGCGACGATGCGGAAGCCTTCAAGGCCAACCTGACGGAGTACATTGCCGGACATCCGGAAGTGGACAACGAGGCCGGTAAGCAAATTCGACTCTTGATTGAATTTGACGGGCAGGAAGTACACGAGCTCTCCATCGGAGAACAGCTGCCCATATCAACTTTATCAATGCTGCATTCCTTCCTCACGGGACAATGGGAAGAGGAAACGGAAACGGACCTGTTCATCGACTTGTTCCAGCAGTTCAAACGCCTCCACCAGCCAGCCCCCAACCCTGCCCTCCGCACAGATCAAAACCCTGACCGAACGCTGGCCCAGCGGACTGGATGAAGACGTGCAGCATATCCGTGCAAAGAACAAGGAACGCATCCTGCATGCACTGGTGCAGAAGATTGAGCACCGCAAGAACCCGGCTTCCCGCTTCCATTTCGAAGAGGGACTCAGCTACGAGGAGAAGTTCAACCTCGTCAGCGAATGGTGGAATGACTTCCGTTTCCATCTTGCCATGGCCGTCAAAAGCCCTACGGAGCTAAACCGTCTTCTCGGCAACTCCCTTTCTGCCGAAACCATGTACCTGCTCTCAAAAGCCCGCAAGAAGGGAATGCCTTTCTTCGCCACCCCCTATTATCTGTCACTGCTGAACTGCACCGGCAGCGGATACGACGACGAGGCCCTGCGCAGCTATATACTTTATTCACCCCAACTGGTGGAAACCTACGGACAGATACGTGCCTGGGAACGGGAGGATATCGTAGAACCAGGTAAACCCAACGCCGCCGGCTGGCTGCTGCCCGACGGGCATAACATCCACCGCCGTTATCCGGAAGTGGCCATCCTCATCCCCGACACCATGGGACGCGCCTGCGGAGGACTCTGCGCATCTTGTCAGCGTATGTACGACTTTCAAAGCAAACGGCTCAATTTTGAGTTTGACACCCTGCGTCCCAAGGAGACATGGGAAAAGAAGCTGCGCCGGCTGATGGCCTATTTTGAGGAAGACACGCAACTGCGGGACATTCTCATCACCGGCGGTGACGCACTGATGAGCCAAAACAAGACGCTGGGCAATATTCTGGATGCCGTCTACCGCATGGCAGTCCGCAAGCGGAAAGCCAATCAGGAACGGCCCGAAGGAGAAAAGTATGCAGAGCTGCAACGTGTACGCCTCGGCTCACGCCTCCCCGCCTACCTGCCCATGCGCATCAATGACGGGCTGGTGGAGATTCTAAGGGAATTCAAGGAAAAGGCGTCTACCATCGGCATCCGCCAGTTCATTATCCAGACACATTTCCAAACCCCGCTCGAAGTCACTCCGGAAGCTGCCGAAGGAATACGCAAACTGCTGGCGGCAGGCTGGCTCATTGACAACCAACTGGTATACAACGTAGCTGCATCCCGCCGGGGGCATACCACCCGCCTGCGGCAAGTGCTCAATCAGTTGGGAGTGGTTTGCTACTACACCTTCTCCGTGAAAGGTTTTGAAGAAAACAATGCCGTGTTTACCCCCAACAGCCGTTCCGTACAAGAGCAACGGGAAGAAAAGCGCTTCGGGAAGCTGACCAAGGAAGATGCCCATAATCTGTCCGTACTGCTTGGAACCGTCCATGACCCGGCAGCCTGCATCCGGCGTTTCCTGAAAACGCACCACCTGCCTTTCCTCGCCACCGACCGCAATGTGCTCAACCTGCCCGCCATCGGCAAGAGCATGACCTTCAACATGGTAGGCATCACTCCCGAAGGCAAGCGCATCCTGCGTTTCGACCATGACAGCACCCGGCGCCACAGCCCTATAATAGACCGGCTGGGACAAATATATATCGTAGAGAACAAGTCCATAGCCTCCTACCTCCGCCAACTGCAGGCCATGGGAGAAGACGCCGAAGAATATGCCACCATCTGGAACTATACGGAAGGCAAGACAGAATCCCGGTTCAGCCTCTACGAATATCCTGATTTCCCCTTCCAAATCACCGACAGAATGAGCAATCAGGACATTGCAGGATAGCATATCCAAGATATATTCCGTACTTTTGCAGGCAGAACAATGAAATTGGAAAGTATGGAAATAGAACAACACCCTTTAGAACCCTTCCTTCCCGGCAACGCCCGTCTGCTGATGCTGGGAAGCTTTCCTCCGCAGAAAAAGCGGTGGTCCATGGAGTTTTACTACCCCAACTGGAACAATGACATGTGGAGGATTACCGGGTTCCTTTTCTTCAATGACAAGGATTATTTTGTAGACAAGACGAAGAAGGCTTTCTGCAAAGAACGCCTCATCAGTTTCCTGCAGGAAAAGGGTATTGCCTTGTTCGACACAGCCTCTGCCATACGGCGCCTGCAGGACAACGCCTCGGATAAGTTTCTGGAAGTGGTGCAACCCACGGACGTCCCTGCCCTGCTACACCGGATACCGCAATGCAAGGCTATCGTCACCACCGGCGAGAAGGCAACGGACACGCTGTGCACGCAGTTTTCCATCGACAAGCCCAAAGTAGGCGACTTCACGGAGTTTCTTTTCGAAAACCATCCGATGCGCCTCTACCGGATGCCTTCTTCCTCAAGAGCCTACCCGCTGGCACTGGAAAAAAAAGCAGCAGCGTATCGCATTATGTATCAGGACTTACAGATGTTGTAAGCAACTTTCTTTATAAAATAAGTACGTCTGTTACTTGCATATTTGAAAGTTTGCATTACCTTTGCAGCCGCAAACACGGGAGTAGCTCAGTTGGTAGAGCACCGGTCTCCAAAACCGGGTGTCGGGAGTTCGAGCCTCTCCTCCCGTGCATGAACGAATAATGGCTGTAAGCATTGCTTACAGCCATTATTCGTTTTATAAATGCCTACCGGATATCTATCAGCTTATGTGTCTGCAAACTAAGTCTCCACTTAGGATGCTTCATCACGCAATCCACCGTTTCGGCCGTATTGCTGCAAGAGCAAGGCTGAAGAAAGAAATGCCCGGCGGGCAACTGCTCATAAACAGTAATATCCTGCCCTTCATACACCACCTTCACTTCATTCATACGCGTAATTTCCAGCTTTACCCCCTGCTTGGGAGAGCAGGTCACCCAATCTATATTATCCGGCAGCGGATGGGTACCGTTTGTTTCAATGCAGACATACTTTCCCGCCTGGTGCAGACAATCCACAAATTCACGGTCAATCCAAAGGGAGGGTTCTCCACCGGTCAGTATCACGGTAGCGGCAGGGTATTTACTAACTTCTGTTACGATATCTTCATCGGACATCAGTATGCCGTCCTCATGCTGCGTATCACAGAAGGGGCACTTCAGGTTACAACCGGAAAAACGGATAAAGACAGCCGGGGTACCCGTATGGTATCCTTCTCCCTGCAAACTGTAGAATATCTCATTAATCTTCCTCATAGACGGCAATGTTTGATTCCGACTCCTGCACCTCTACCTTGAAGCAAGTGGGTATCTGGTCGCATATCCAACGGGCTATGTTCTCGGCTGTGGGATTGAAGGACAGCACTTCATTAAGATTATGATGATCCAGCTGTTCCTTTACCACCTGCTTGATGTGACTGAAGTCTACCACCATTCCGTCCGCATTCAGCTCTTTGGAACGGCAATAGACAGTGATAATCCAGTTGTGACCGTGCAGATTCTCACACTTACTGCGATAAGAAAGTTTCAGGCTATGGGCAGCCGACACTTCCATACGTTTGATGACTGTGTACATATTGTTAATACGCTAATTAATATAATAAGTTGCCGCATCTAATGTCACCTCGATGCGACGGCAAAATTACAAAAAACTTAAGATTTATCCATTTACTTCCCTAACTTATTCGTACACACAAAGAGAATTGGCAACCTTACGCTCTGCACTGCCACTCGGGGTATTGGCTATTCCCTTATCCGGCAACGCCCCACTCCACAGCGTAGAAGAACCGCCACCGTCCAGATTCAACGCATCCTCCCCGCCCAATATACGAATCATATGGGCAAGCTCGGGTATATTGATACCTTCCGCTTTTCCCTTCCGACGTCCGTCAACAACAATAAGCAGGATTTTTCCTTCTCTTGTCAGCGCCACAGCACTGCGAGGATGCTTGGTATCTACAAAATTCCGATTAGTCCCGGACAAGTCGCACACTTGCCCGTCCTTCAGCATCAAAGGGCCGGAAGCCAGCACAGTGCCTTTTTTCAAAGTACATGCCTTTTCATCCTGCTTGCTCCAGGGAATCAGTTCCAGCCTGCCTTTCTTTATGAGTACAGCTCCATTGGACACTGTTGCCAGAACCCCGGTAGAGGTAGTATCTATCACCACCCCGTCCTTACGCAGATAGCAGACGGAATTTCCGGCTTTCATATCAAAATAGGAGCCATTGATGGCCGCCACCGCACCTGCATGCCGGGCGGCTATACTGGTCTCCTCCTTGGGATTGTGGACGAGCACATCGAAACGGTAGCGCTTCGGGGATATTTCAAAAATAGACACTTCCTGAGGAACTCCATACAAAGAACTGAATACTGCCTTTTTATACAGCATCCCTTTCTGCAGGGGCTCAGTCTGCCAGTTGGCAGAAACAATGGCAAGAGAGTCGGCAGCAGTCTGCGCCATTGCTGCAAACATGCCGCAACAGAGAAACACTGCCAGGAATATTTTCTTTTTCATATAGATGGGATTGGTTTAAATTAATTCATAGCTACAGATTTGAATCGGCATGTCGAGATTATGCAACACCTTTTCAAGCTGTATACCTTCACGGTTGTCGTACTCGTATCCGAAAGTAGCACGGATACCTTGCAGAATGAACTGCGTGGCACGGTCCAGGGCAATGGGCAAACTGTCACCTTGCAACAGTGCCCCGATGATGACACTGGTAAACGTATCCCCCCGTTCCGGGATAATGGGCCGGCAGGTAAGGACACGTAACCTTCCAGTAGCGGTTACCGTTCCGGTTATAGGCATACACGGACGTCTTATGCTTATCATCCCGTACGGGTACACTGGTAATAATCACCACTTCGGGACCACAATCGGAAAGCTGGCGAAGGTATGACTTCAATTCCTCATCCGTATTCATCTCCTTATAAGGAATACCCAGCAGATAGAACAGCTCCGTCAAATTGGGAGTAACGACATCGGCCTTGGTGATGAGATGTTTCATTTCATCAATCATGGACTCGTGGAAGTTCGCATAAAGCCGTCCGTTATCGCCCAACACCGGGTCTACCACAACCAGACCGTCCGGTCGGCGGAAGTCATCAATAAAGTCAGAAACAATCTGTATCTGCCGCGGAGAACCCAGATAGCCGGTATAAAAGGCATCAAACTGTACTTCCAGCTTCTTCCACTCGGAAATAATCTTCGGCATTTCATCCGTCAAGTCCAGAAAAGAGAACTCCGGATACTGGGTATGGCTCGACAATACGGCTGTAGGCAACGGACACACCTGGAAACCCATAGACGAAAGGATGGGAATGACCACCGTCAGAGACACCCGTCCGACTCCCGACAAGTCGTGGACGGCAACAACCTTCTTTACTTTATTCGCATACATATTATCTATATTATTATTTTTCCTACATTTGCCGCATGAAAACCGTCTGCATCATTTTGGGAACAGTTTCTTTGACACTCGGCATCATCGGCATCTTCCTGCCGTTGCTGCCCACTACGCCTTTCCTGCTGCTCACGGCAGCACTCTACTTCAGAGGCTCACCCAGACTGTACCAATGGTTGCTGAACCACAAATGCCTCGGTCCCTACATCCGCAGCTTCCGCGAGAACAAAGCCATCCCACTACGTGCCAAAATCATCTCCCTACTGCTGATGTGGGGAACAATGGTTTACTGCATCTTCTTCTTGATTCCACTAACAGAAATAAAGATAGTATTGTTCCTTGTCGCTGTGGGGGTGACTTGGCATATACTGTCATTCAAGACGTTGAAATGATGTGCTAAACTCCTCCTAACTTCTCGAAGAATTCTCCCAACCCCTTCCGGGCATCGGCAAGCTTGTCTTCCCAATGTTTCACGGAGTTCTGTCCGATAATATCCGTCACGTACTTCACCGAAATGAAAGGAACATTCTTGGCACGGCATACCAAAGCCTGGGCATAGGCTTCCATATCCACAACATCACCGGACACATCCGAGAGTTCTGTCAAGAAAGTATCCCCCGTATTGCATACACCGCCTGCCGGCCAGTGTAAACAATATCCTTTTTGGGACAACAAATCCATTGAATCAATCTCATACTCCATACCAAGCTCCACCAGCTTCTGCATATCACGGTCCACAAAATGACGGCATACGAAAATATCTCCTACCCGATGACGGATAGTCCCTGCCGTACCTACATTGACCACCAAGTCCGGTTGCGCATGGCTTATCGCTTCAGAAAGATAAAAAGCCGATTTCACCTTTCCCACACCGGTACGGAGATAGCCTATCTGCACCTCTTCCTCCCCTATCAGTCCGGGAAATTTCAATTCCGTAAATTCGCCTTGTACGGCATAAGTGACTAAAATTCTCATATCATTCTATCTTTTTAGAGTCTGTTTAAATTTTGTCCGGCATGAGGGTGGCAAAACGGTTGATGACACACCCTCCTCCTTCTCATGAAAAAGGCAAAGATAGAAACCTTTTTCAGAAGATTTCCATCTTTGCCCCATAAATGTAAAGTCACCCACACTCACAACCTCCCTGCCAGATAAGATTTCAATGACTCTACATATTCCTCAAATGCGTCTACTCCTTGCGGAGTGATCTTACAAATCGTACAAGGCATCTTTCCTTTAAAAGTCTTTGTCACCTCCACATATCCCGCCTTGCTGAGTTTGTCTATCTGCACGCTCAGGTTTCCTGCCGTAGCTTTGGTCTGCTGGCGGATATAGACAAAGTCCGCCTCCTCGACACTAATAAGCAACGACATCACCGCAAGCCGCAGTTCGCTATGGAGCAAAGGGTTCAGTTCTTTAAACATATATCATCCTCTTCTTTTATTGTTTGTGACGCTTCGCCACACTGTTCATGTAATGTCCGGGAATCACCATCATAAAGACGAACGCCAATGCAAAAAACAGTATCTGGTCTATGCCGGGCATATAGAAACATCCCAACGAGAGCAAGGCTCCCAGCACTCCCCCTATCGTAACCACTTTCGTGTTCACAATCAGTCCCGTCAGGGCAGTTCCCATCCCCATCATCAGCAAAATGACAAACAGAATAGGAATCTTCCATACAAATATGGCGGTACACGATACCAAGAAAGCGCCCAGTCCAAATACCGTCCACACATAATCCACAACACGGTCTATGTAGGTCTTCAACATTTTCCGAGCCTTCCGCTGACTCCACAACGTAGCAGGAAAGGCTATGACTGGAAGCAGGAACCATAGGAATTGCCAATTGTTATTGCCCGTTTCCTTCAATAGAAACCAAACCAGCAACGAGATAATTACCGTTACATATCCCCACAGCAAAAAAGGTGTCCCTGAATTTTCCGCCATTCTGTCCTTCGTGTTCTGTATCATCCGAGTGATGAGTTCTAAACTCTCTTTCTCATTCAATTTTCTTTCTTCCATTTTCCTGCCGCCTTATTTGTTGCTTCCTTTTAATACCCGCTTAAGTGCTATCTCCACCTGCTTCGTGTCGGCGCTCACCTCCACATCCGCTATCGCGCAATACTCAGATGGAATTCCGTCTTCCCTATCCAACTGATAATTGTTGTTTTCATCATGATAGACATAAAGCTTATATTTACCCACTGTCACATCTTTCAGTTCCAGTACCGCCTCCGTGCCCTTGGCATCTACCATACCATACTGCCCCTTGTCAGTGGCAATCATTATCTTTCCCACAGCAGAAGGTATGTTCATCACCTTCACTTTCAGAACATCTTGCGCAGACACCCCCAATGCAAATACACAAAGAAGAGCTGCCGCCATACTTCTACAAACAATCGTTTTCATAATCATTCTCTTTAAGTTATACATACCAAAATCACATTTCGGGTTCGAACTCCGATACAAAGATAAAAGGTTTATTTTATAAATCAAATTATTATATAAATTATTTTATTTATTTCTTAGCATCTCCTCCTTCCTTTACTACATACTATTCCAACCGCACCTAAAGAGTAGTGCCTAAAACAGCAAAAAGTAATTTCGGCCTTACTAAACAGTAATCGTCCAACAACCGTTCAATTATCGTCCAACATCTGTTTAATTATCGTCCAACAACTGTCGGACGATAATTAAACAAGCGTCGGACGATTACTATTTAGTAACGGAGATACTAAGCTTTCGAAAAGCAAGAAATAAAATCCTTCTAAAAAGCAAATTGTTCCATACCTATCCACATCTCTTGAAAAGCCAGCCTCCGCCACCCTTTTTCAATCCCTCAAAACCAGTACTTCATAGGCCACTTCGGTTATTTCGGCACTTCTACAGCATATTTTCCCCGAAAAGTTTTTGTAATCTCCAAGTAAATTGTATTTTTGTGTACAATTTTGGTGTAGTGATGACAGACGAAGAAAAGAAGCTATTAAGTACCTTTGAAGCCAGACTGCGGCATTTAATCTATCTGCACGATGAATTAAAACGCGAAAATGCTGAGCTAAAGCAACTTCTTGAAGCCAAAGAGGAGGAATACGGGAAGGTACAAGCTGAATACCGGGAACTGGAACTTAACTACACGAACCTAAAAACAGCTACGACAATCAGCCTTAACGGCAGTGACGTGAAAGAGACGAAACTGCGATTGTCCAAATTAGTGCGTGAAGTCGATAAATGCATCGCTTTGTTGAATGAATAAAGAGAAGAGGATGTATGAACGATAAGATAAAGATAAACCTGCAGATGGCAGGAGCCTCCTACCCTCTCACAATCAACCGTGAGGACGAGGAAATGGTAAGAGAAGCCGCCAAGCAGGTAGATATCAGGCTCAATGCGTATCGGGAGCATTATCAGAATGTGTCTCTAGAGAGAATTATAGCCATGGTGGCCTATCAGTTCGCTTTAGAAAACCTTCAGTTGAAGGACCGTAATGATACTGAACCCTATACAGCTAAAATAAAGGAACTGACAGAGGTATTGGAGACCTATTTCAAGGAACAATAAGCTGCAATCCCTCCGTCGGGTCGGTAAAAGAGAGAAATTCGCGCACTGTACAAAAGTTTGCCCTTCATCAAAGCAAGCTTTTATGCAGTGCTTTTTTATTTATATACTAAAAACAAATTAATAAAATGACAGTAGTTACAATAGTATTATCCATTGCCTGCTTCATTGTCGGAGGGTTTGCCTCGTACTTGTTCTTCAAGCACGGGCTGAAAAACAAATACGACGGTATCCTGAGAGATGCGGAAGCGGAAGCGGAAGTGATTAAGAAGAATAAGTTGCTGGAAGTAAAGGAAAAATTCCTGAACAAGAAGGCAGACTTGGAAAAAGAAGTGGCCCAACGTAACCAAAAGATACAGCAGGCAGAAAACAAGCTGAAACAACGTGAATTGGTACTGAACCAACGCCAGGAAGAAATCCAGCGCAAGAAGATGGAAGCAGAAGCCGTGAAAGAAAATCTGGAAGCCCAACTGTCCATCGTAGACAAGAAGAAAGAAGAACTGGAGCACATGCAGCGCCAGGAAATAGAAAAGCTGGAAGCCATTTCCGGACTTTCTGCCGAAGAAGCCAAAGAGCGCATGGTGGAATCCCTGAAGGAAGAAGCCAAAACGCAAGCCCAGTCCTACATCAACGACATCATGGACGACGCCAAGCTGACGGCAAGCAAAGAGGCCAAGCGCATCGTGATACAGAGCATCCAACGTGTGGCTACGGAAACAGCCATTGAAAACTCAGTAACCGTATTCCACATCGAATCAGATGAAATAAGGGACGTATCATCGGTCGCGAAGGCCGCAACATCCGCGCCCTGGAAGCTGCCACCGGTGTGGAAATTGTGGTAGACGATACTCCGGAAGCTATCGTATTGTCAGCTTTCGACCCGGTTCGCCGTGAGATTGCACGTCTGGCATTGCACCAGTTGGTAACAGACGGACGTATCCACCCCGGCACGTATCGAAGAGGTCGTTGCCAAAGTACGCAAGCAGGTAGAAGAGGAAATCATCGAAACCGGTAAACGCACTACTATCGACCTGGGCATCCACGGTCTGCATCCGGAACTTATCCGCATTATCGGTAAGATGAAATACCGTTCTTCATACGGCCAGAACCTTTTGCAGCATGCACGCGAGACAGCCAATCTTTGCGCTGTGATGGCATCAGAGCTGGGACTCAACCCGAAGAAAGCAAAACGTGCCGGACTGCTGCATGATATAGGTAAGGTACCCGATGAGGAACCGGAATTGCCGCATGCACTCTATGGTATGAAGCTGGCAGAAAGTTCAAGGAAAAGCCGGACATCTGCAACGCCATCGGTGCCCACCACGACGAAGTGGAAATGACCAGCCTGCTGGCCCCCATCGTACAAGTATGCGATGCCATTTCAGGAGCACGCCCGGGAGCACGCCGCGAAATTGTAGAAGCATACATCAAGCGCCTGAACGACCTTGAGCAACTGGCCATGTCCTATCCGGGAGTGACAAAGACATATGCCATCCAGGCAGGCCGTGAGTTGCGTGTCATTGTCGGTGCAGACAAGATTGACGACAAGCAGACGGAGAACCTTTCCGGTGAAATCGCCAAGAAGATTCAGGACGAAATGACTTATCCGGGTCAGGTGAAGATTACCGTTATCCGTGAGACACGTGCGGTGAGCTACGCAAAGTAACATCAGAAAAGAAAATAAATGCAGAAAAGGGTGAATTCGTATTCACCCTTTTCTTATTTTTGCACCACAACCATAACTTTACAAAATGAAAGATTATCAGTTTGAAGTTTGTGCCAACTCCGTAGAGAGTTGTATTGCCGCACAAGCCGGCGGAGCAGACCGGGTGGAACTATGCGCAGGCATCCCCGAGGGAGGAACAACCCCCTCATACGGCGATATCCTCATCGCACGGGAAGTATTGCAGCAGACCAAATTGCATATCATTGTCCGTCCCCGTGGAGGAGACTTCCTTTACTCCTCCACCGAACAGCGCATCATGCTGAAAGACATAGAGAATGCCCGCCGCCTAGGCGCTGACGGAGTCGTGTTCGGTTGCCTGACGGCAGAAGGAGATGTAGACATTCCATTGATGGAGCAGCTTATGAAAGCCTCACAAGGGATGTCCGTCACCTTCCACCGTGCTTTCGATGTATGCAGAAATCCACAAAAAGCAATAGAAGATATTATCGCATTAGGATGCAACCGCATCCTAACTTCCGGACAGCAATCTACAGCAGAGCAAGGCATTCCCCTTTTGAAAGAGCTCCAACAACAAGCATCAGGCCGAATCATTCTATTGGCAGGCTGTGGGGTGAATGAAGCCAACATAGCCCACATTGCCCGAGAAACCGGCATCCGCGAATTTCATTTCTCCGCCAGGGAAAATATCGAGAGCTCCATGCTCTATCACAATTCCGCCGTCTCTATGGGAGGAACGGTACATATTGATGAATACACACACACCATCACTACTGCGGAGCGGGTAAAGCGTACAATCGGAGCATTAAAGCCTCTCCCCTAGCCCCTCCCCCGTAGGGAGGAGGCGGGGGAAGAGGCCTATAAAAAAAGGATGTACTTTTCAGTACATCCTTTTTTATATCATAGGATAAATATTATTTCTTCACCGGAGAAGAGTATCTTGCATTCAGGCCATCCAGAATCTCACGAGTGATGTTGTAGACACTGTCTGCATAGAGCAGATTGTCAAAACCCGTATTGCTGATAATCATGCTGTAACCTTTTGTCTTATTGTACTCCTTCAGGAAAGCGTTGATAGAATCACGCAGTTGCAGGCTGTTCTTTTCATTCTCACTCATCAGCTCAGACTGCAGCTTGTTGCTCAGGTTCTGCAAATCCTGCTCCAACTTTGCGATGCGGTTGTATTCCTGCTGCGCTCTCTCCTGAGAAAGATAAGCGTTGTTCTGATACTTTGTCTGGAATTCCTGCTTCTGCTTCTCCAGTTCGCTGGCTTTCTGGTTCAATGTCAGACGGACATTCTCGCCCTTCTTCACCATAGCCTCATTCAAGTCTATGCAATAGTTGTATTTTGCCAAAAGCGTATCTATTTCAACATAAGCAATCTTCATTTCCGATAATCCGCCGGCTTGTGCAGGAGCGTTTGTTGTCTGTTTATCAGTATTGCCGGCACATTGAGCAAATAAAACGATCAGTGCGAGAGCTGCCAGACCGTTCATGAGGTAGTTTAATCTCTTCATAATTGATAAATATTGTTTTTTAAAATTAGTTCATACTATCGTTTAAGGCTTTCTTCCAGTTCATCAATGGAAAAACGGGACTTGCGTTGTGCTTCTCTGTCCTGCGACTGCACACAGCCGATACCTCTATCGCGCATTGCCTTATTGCCACTGACATGCCCGTTAGGGAACCTGCCGCCTTTCACAAAAAAGACCTTTACGCCCAATAAAACAATGCAAATAGCAACTATTAACAAAGTTATCAATAATGTACCAAGCATTTCCATTAATTTTGTTACATGAAAATAGTGTTTTTACTATTTTTGTGGGTGCAAATATAGGGCTTTGGTTGGACTAAGCACCCTTTTTTACTCTAAAAAAAGAGAAAGGGAAATAAAATAGCCAATCAATTTAACCATATTTAGCAATAAGAGGTTAATTTAATGGAGAATTGATATTTGACAATTGATAATGAAGGCTGCATAAACACATGTAAGGCAGCCGCTAATTCAGATAATTATGGAAAAAAAAGACTTGAAACCGGCTGGTGTATTTCACTATTTCGAGGAAATCTGCCAAGTGCCGCGCCCTTCGAAGAAGGAAGAGAAAATCATTGCTTACTTAAAAGCATTCGGAGAAAAACATAAGTTGGAAACGAAGGTGGACGAAGCCGGAAACGTTCTGATAAAGAAACCCGCTACTCCGGGTATGGAAAACCGCAAGACTGTCGTACTTCAATCGCACATCGACATGGTATGTGAAAAGAACAACGACGTGAAGCACGACTTCCTGACCGACCCTATCGAAACCGAAATTGACGGTGAATGGCTGAAAGCCAAAGGTACAACCTTGGGAGCCGACAACGGCATCGGTGTAGCCACCGAACTGGCTATCCTTGCCGACGACAGCATCGAGCACGGTCCTGTCGAATGCCTGTTCACCGTGGACGAGGAGACCGGACTGACCGGTGCCTTCGCCCTGAAAGAAGGCTTCATGAACGGAGACATTCTGCTGAACCTCGATTCCGAAGATGAAGGCGAGCTCTTCATCGGCTGTGCAGGCGGTATAGATTCCGTTGCCGAATTCACTTACCGGGAAGTGGACGTACCGGCAGGGTATTTCTGCTGCAAAGTGCAGGTAAAAGGGGCTGAAAGGCGGACACTCCGGCGGCGACATACACCTGGGGGCGCGGCAATGCCAACAAACTGCTGAACCGCTTCCTGAGCCAGGCATCCCAGAAGTACGACATGTACCTTTGCGAAATAGACGGTGGTAACCTGCGCAACGCCATTGCCCGCGAAGCACACGCGGTAATTGCCATACCCGATGCCGACAAGCATGCCCTGCGCACAGACTTGAATGTCTTTGCCGCCGAAGTGGAGGCAGAATATGCCGTCGTTGACCCGGACCTCCAATTCGTACTCGAATCGGAAGCAGCCCGTCCCAAAGCCATTGACAAAGATACCGCCAAGCGCTTGCTGCAAACCATCTATGCCGCACCTCACGGTGTGTATGCCATGAGCCAAGACATTCCGGGGCTGGTGGAAACCTCCACCAATCTGGCCTCCGTAAAGATGAAACCCGGCCATATCATCCGCATCGAGACCAGCCAGCGCAGCTCTACCGCCTCCTCCAAACAAGACATTGCCAATATGGTGCGTACTGTATTCGAAATGGGTGGAGCAGCCATATCGTTCGGCGACGGATATCCGGGCTGGAAGCCCAACCCGCATTCAGAAATCCTGGAAGTGGCTGTTGATTCCTACAAACGTTTGTTCGGTGTAGATGCCAAGGTAAAAGCTATCCATGCAGGTCTGGAATGCGGACTGTTCCTTGACAAATACCCGGCACTGGACATGATTTCCTTCGGACCTACCCTGCAGGGTGTGCACTCTCCCGACGAACGGATGCTGATTCCTACCGTACAGAAGTTCTGGGACCATCTGCTGGATATACTGAAGCACATTCCGGTGAAATAAATATCCCGCGTTTCCCTTAAAGGGGAACGGGAATAGTTTGTATGAACGTTATCCATAAGATAGGAGTTATACTCTTCCTTCTCTGCCCGTACATCAGTCTGTACGGGCAAGAAGGAAGAGATACCCTCACGTTTCGGATAGTAAGCTACAATGTAGAAAACCTATTCGACTTCCGACATGACACACTAAAGAATGACTACGAGTTCCTGCCGGATGCCACCCGGCATTGGAATTACTCTAAATACAGAAAGAAACTGGATAATATAGCCCGCGTCATCATCGCCACCGGAGGATGGACGCCGCCTGCCCTTGTTGCCTTGTGTGAGGTGGAGAATGACAGTGTGATGCGCGACCTTACCCGCTACTCTGCCTTGCGCGAAGCAGACTACCGGTATGTGATGACACAATCTCCCGACGAACGCGGCATCGACGTAGCGCTGTTGTATCAACGTAATCTTTTCAAACTGCTTTCCTATCAGAGCTTCCCCGTAGAAAAGCCCCGGAAGAATAGCCGTCCCACACGGGACATTCTTCACGTCAGCGGATTGTTGCTGAACCGGGATACGCTTGATGTACTGGTAGCTCACTTCCCATCCCGTTCGGGAGGGGCAAGAGAGTCTGAACCTTACCGGCTACTGGCTGCCCGAAAGGTGAAGCATGCCATAGACAGCCTATACACGATACGCCGACATCCGCAAATTGTCCTTTTAGGGGATTTCAACGATTATCCGGAGAATAAATCGGTAAAGGAGGTGTTGGAGGCAGCAGCACCGTCAACATTGCAAGACTCTCTACGTCCACAAAAACTTTACCATCTACTGGCAGGAAAAGCCAAAACACGCAAGCACTTCGGCAGCTACAAGTATCAAGGAGAATGGGGACTACTGGACCACATCATCGTATCGGGTACGTTGCTGCAAGAACACGCACCGCTATATACAGAGGAAGCGAAGGCAGACGTATTCTGCCTGCCCTTCCTACTGACAAGAGACAAGAAATACGGAGGGCAGCAACCCTTCCGCACCTACTACGGAATGAAGTATCAAGGTGGTTACAGCGACCACTTGCCTGTATAGGCGGAGTTCCGGCTCATATATTAGTCGGAATACTGATACAATTTCAAATCAAACTTCTGTACCATCACCAGCAAGTGGTCGAAGATGTCGGACTGAATGCGCTCGTACTCTTTCCATACCTTGTTGCGAGAGAAGAAATATACCTGGATGGGTACCCCATACGTCGTGGGTTCCTTCTGGCTGATAATCAAGTCCATCTCCTGGTTCACCACCGGCAGGCTGCACAAATAGCGTTCGATGTAGATACGGTAGAGCTGCGCATTGGTTGGCACCTCTTCTTCTGCTGGCTGATAGTCGGCCATCAAGGGGACTTCCTTGCGGATATTATCCAGCATTTCCGGAGTGCAGAACTTCAGGGTAGTCATATCCAGAAAGATATTCTTGTTTACCCGTCGCCCGCCACTTTCCTGCATGCCGCGCCAGTTCTGAAAAGAGTTGTTCACCAGGGTATACGGTGGTACGGTCGAGATGGTTTCGTCCCAGTTGCGTATCTTGACCGTGTTCAGCGTAATCTCCTCTACAACTCCATTGGCAACGCCACCCGGCAGCGCTATCCAGTCCCCTATCCGCAACATGTCGTTGGCAGAGAGCTGCACGCCGGCCACAAACCCCAGAATGCTGTCCTTAAATACCAGCATCAGTACAGCTGCAGATGCGCCCAGACCGGCAAACAAGGTCATAGGAGACTTGCCTATCAGCACTGAAACCACTATGATACCTCCGATAAAAAACAGCAGCACTTGCAATACCTGCACGAAGCCTTTCAGCGGACGGTTCTTCTGCTTGTCCTTCATGTTATAAACATCGAGCAGTACCAGCAACAAGCCGTTAATAGTAAGCAGCACCGCCACAATGATATAGACAGCACACACCTTTTGTGAGAACTCAAGCATCTCCTTTCCACGCACAAAGGCCATGGGCAGCAGGTAGTAGATGAGGATTCCCGGCAGAATATGTATCAAATGGTGTATCACCCTGCGTTTCATCAGCAACGTATTCCACTGATGGGGAGAGCGTCGGGTATAATGCTTCATACCGCCAACGAAGATTGCCTGGCACAAATAGTCCAGCCCTATCGAAAGCCCCACCATCAGCAGTGCAATAATCGTCTCGTCAAACATATCGGCAAACTTCGGGTCTATCCCCCAACCTATCAAGATTTTATTCATCCATCCTCCTAAACTCATCATAAGCTCTCTTTTTTTTGAAATGTCTTGTTTGTATAACAATCCAAAGATAAAGATGTTTTCAGAGAACGGCAAGCATATACCCTTTTCATCAACGACTCAATCCTCACGCTCGGGTCGTTTTTTAGCGACCGCCGCAGATAGGACATCTGTACATTCAAGGCAAGGGAGTTGGCATACGAGGCAGTGCCCCACACAGCATCCAGCAACGTATCGCGACTGACAGTCTTATTCACATTCAGCGCAAGCAAGCGAAGGATATCGGCTTGACGGGAAGTAATCAGCACCTTACTATTTCCCGTACGAATCTCGTTCGTACTGTAATTGAATACGGAATGGCCGAAAGCATACATCTCATCCTCTGCCACGCCGGACAACTGCGAAGTGAAACGCTCGCGGATACGCGCCGTAAGCTCTTCCGGATAGAAAGGTTTGGCAAGATAATCGTTCGCCTTCAGTTGGAATCCTTGCAGGCGGTCAGCCTTGTCGCTGCGGTCGGAAAGAAAAAAGATGAGGACATGCTTGTCCGCCTCCCGGATTCGTTTTGCCACTTCAAAGCCATTGAGCCCGGGCATATTGATGTCAAGCAAGACAAGGTCCGGTTTGACAAGAGGAAACTGGTCGAGGGCGATAAGACCATTTCCGGCATAGGTCACTTCATAACCCTCTTTCTCCAGGAAGCGTTTCAGAAGCATGGAATACTTCAGGTCATCGTCAGCAAAAAGAATTTTCAGTGGTTTCATGAGTTGCTATTTATATTCTCGATATCCATCTGTGCAGATTATTGTGGAATGGTTATTTCCACCGTCGTCCCCCTCCCAATCTGACTGGTCAGAAAGACGGTTCCCCTATGAGCCTCAACCAACAACTTGACATAACTCAACCCCAAACCGATGCCCGGCAAGGAACGGTCAGGCAAGTTGCTGCTACGGTAAAACTTATCGAATACCCGTCCCTGCTCGGAAACAGGGATACCAATGCCGTCATCGGAAACTTTCAATGTGAGCTCGTGGCCATGCAGGCGGCATTCTACCCGGATACTGACGGAGCTTCCCGAATATTTCACGGCATTTTCCATCAGATTACTGATGATATTTGCCATGTGCACGGGGTCGGCCGTAACCAGCAGGTTGTCCGTGAAATGTGTCTCGAAAGATACTTGTTTTCCTCCAGGAGCATGCTGCAGGCGTATCAACTTCTCCACAACCGGTTTCAAATCGAAAGTACTGAGGGAAAGTTGTGTCTGCTCATCGTCAGCACGGGTCATGTCGCGCAGCTTCCGGAGGTAGGCGGAAAGGTTGTCCAGCTCGGAAACGGAATCACGCACCACTTCATCCATGGCCTGCTCGTCGGTACGCATTGTTTTGTCATTGAGAAAAGAGACGCACATCTTCAAGGCCTGCACGGGACGTTTCAACTCGTGTATCATGGTGTTGACAAAGCTTTTCCGCAACTCGTCCACACGGTGCTGCTTCAAAATGGTCTTTATCTGGAACAGCAGACAGACAGCCAGCAGAAGAATCAATACCAAGCTGCCCAGAAGTTGCCAGCCCATACGGAGCAAAAGAGTATGCGGCATCACCTGCACATCCACTTGTACCAACTCCCGCTTCAGCGGATTGTAAGGATAAACCAGACGGATGACCGGATGCAAATCACTCCCCAGCCGTTCTACGGTTTCCACCCATTGATAGAGGCTGTCGCGCGGCGTGACTAGTCCGGTAGTGAAAGACATGCCGTCCAGTTTAGTCGCCAGCACCGAATCGAAGCGCTGCAACGTAAAAGGGACATCTATCTGCAACTGATAAGCAACTATCGCCTCGCTGAAGCTCATGTTGAAAAGCAGCTTGTCTTCGCCATGTATCACAATCTTGTCCTTATAGACAATACTATCCTTCATTGCCGTGGATAGAACGGATTTATCTGCCATGGCCCCCACCACAAACGTACGCGTATAGCGCTCTTTGAGCTTGTTGGTCAATGAATCCCTATCCGTATGCATGTCCACATTGGTGTTGAAAAAGGATATATTAGGCTTGTTGAACACTTTCTTCGGCTGTTCACGCCGGATAGAGTCGTTCACTGCCACGGCATCCATGACAAGGCGGTGTATCTCTTCTTCATATTCCTCATTCTTATACTGATACTGGTTCCACAACCAATATCCCTGCCCTGCTACAAGTAGCAGCATGGATATCAGTGACAATGCCCATACTATTCTGATTCGTTTTTCCATCTCAGAGTCTGTTCTTCTTTTATACTATACAAAGGTAAGGGTTTCCTCCAATCAGAGGTACGCGCGAGGCGGCTATTCTCATTTGAGTAACATTTCAGTAATAACTTTCTCACTCCGGAAAGACAAATTCCGCATAGATTTGCGACGACAGGACACATGACACGTCCTCGAAACAGTAATTCCTAACAACGAAAAAGTATGAAAAAGCAGATTCTACTCACCGCCATGCTGTTGATAACCACCACAACCGCCTGCGCACAGTTTAACATCAAAATCGGCTCCGGCAAGACGTTCAGAAAAGATACCATAGACCAGGCTGTACTCATGGTGCAGTATGAAGTGGACGGTTGTACGGACACACTGTCGGAAGAGCGTTTCCAGGAAACCATGATGTTGGAAATCGGCAAGAAATGCTCCAAGTTCTACAGTTACACAAAGTATGTGGGCGACTCGGTATTTGCTGCCGACATTGCCAATAACGCCTCGCAAGAAACGATGATTGAACACGCCAAACAGTTCGGAAAAAGCAAGCTGAACGAACAGACCTACAAGAGATACCCCGTAGGCAAAGTGACCACACTGGATGAAATTGCCGGAGACATCAACAGACTCCGGTGCGAGGAACCGGAAGAGCGTCCACAGTGGACGCTGCAGACAGACACGGCAACCATCCTCTCGTATCTCTGCCAAAAAGCAGAATGCGTGTTTAAGGGACGCAGATGGATTGTCTGGTACAGTCCGGAGATTTCCTCCAGCGAAGGGCCGTGGAAGCTGTTCGGACTGCCCGGACTGATACTGAAAGCTGAAGACAACAGGGGGCATTATCTCTTTACCTGCACCGGTATGGAGCAATGCCATTCCTACCGACCTATCCTCTTCAACGGAAAAGATTATGAACCCGTAAACCGCAAGGCGTACAACAAAATCCACGAAAGATACTATGCCGACCCGGTAGGATTCATTATGGGCAACACGCCCAACGTACGTATCACCATACGCGACGACCAGGGCAATGAAGCCAGGAAGCCGAAGAATATAGCCCACAATCCGCTGGAACTTGACTGATTCATCCCATCGAACTCCAATGGATATACACTTCAAGAAACTCTTGCTGCCAATCCTTGCCTTGTTTGCAATGACAGCGCATGCACAGTCTCTCAGTGGCTTGGTAACGGACGAAGAAACCGGACAACCGCTGGAAGCCGTAATGATTAGTGTGCTGCGAAACGGCACCATGATAGATTACGCCCTGACCGATGCCCGGGGGAGATATTCCCTGCCATGGAAATACAACGGCAGCCTGCAAGTCAGCGTATCACTGCTGGGCTATAGACGGGAAATACGCAACATATCGGCAGCAGAAACACTCCATATTCGTCTGCATTCCGAAGCCATTGCACTGAAAGAAGTCCAAATACGTCCCGGCCGCATTCATGGCAGGAAAGATACCGTAAGGTATAATCTGGCAGAGTTTGCCTCTTCCAAGGACGTACACATCAAGGATGTTCTGAAAAAGCTCCCCGGTGTGGATATTGACGACAACGGGCAGGTGAAATATAAAGGTAAAGCCATCGACCACTATTTTGTGGAGGGTATGGACGTGACGGGTGGACGCTACAGCCAAATCAACAACAACCTCAGTGCCAAAGCCGTAAAATCGGCAGAAATTATGGAGAACTACCAATCGGTCAAGGCATTGAAAGGAAAACTCAGTTCGGATGAAATAGCCCTGAACTTGAAACTCGACCCACAGGCACGCGACCAATGGATTATCAACGGTACCCTGGGTGCAGGCTGGAGTGATGGAACACAAGAAACGACCGGAACGGCACAAACGAAGAGGGACAAAGGAACGCTTCTTTGGGAAAACGCCGCCAATGCCCTCCAACTGGGTAAAGGCAAGCAAAGCATCTACGGCTACAAGAGCAACAACAACGGTACCGACCTTAGCCGTGAGCAACATATACTGACAAACAACACATCCCAACAGATTCCCCTGCACGGCTTTCTGGTACAACCGGGCATCAGCGCTCCCCTCGACAAGCAACGGCTGCTCTTCAACGAAACCCATACACTGAATGCCAACCGCATGTATAAATGGAACGACGAACGTTCCCTGCGCCTGCAAGCCGGATATACCCATAACCGGATTACTCAGCAACGGGGCAACTCGCAAGTCTACTACCAGCCCGATGACACCATACGCATGGATGAAACCTACCACTACTGCCTGCAGAACGATGCCACCCATATGGAAATACACTATGAGGATAATAAGGCCATCCACTATCTGTCGAACCGCTTCCTGGCAGAAAGTGAAACGAACCGCGGCACCTCCCACGAGTTGCAGCAAACGATGCGCACCTCCCAGTTTACGGCAAAGAATTTCTTCAGCCTTATCCGCAATGGAGAGAAATACACATGGAAGTTCAATTCTGCCACACAGTATGCCTATCTGCCCTCCTCCTTGTCACTACACGACGGGAAAGACAAATTCATCCAGCACAGCCTTTACAACGACAATAAGGCCAGCCACCTAAGAAAACACAACGGTTTCACCCGGCAATACACCGCCGGTATAAAGGGCGAATGGGCATCGGTAAAGCACCATTCCACCCGGATGGAAACATTTGGCGCATCCAGTTTTTCTCCCTACCTCTCCCCCTACTTCCAGTTGGAGCAAGGCAAGTGGCAGGGAAGTCTGTCACTCCCTCTCAGCTATAAGCGCTACTTCTCGCAACAGCGCTCTTTTCTCTTTTTCAATCCGTCGCTCTATCTGCGCTATCAGCCGGACTACCATTGGAAAATTTTCCTCTACGGCAGTTTACACCGCTCAGCAGGAGATGTCACAGACCTCTGCCCTTTTACCTATCGGACAGACTACCGTACCTGGAAAAACACTGACGGCCTCTTCCCCGTCAGTACACGCCAACAATACAACCTTTATGGAGAATACAAGAATACCGTGCAGGAATTTTTCGCCACCGCCACTTTGTCCTACCGGCATGTACACTACAACACCTTGAATGAACAGAGTATCTCTGAAAACCGCATTGTCCACACCCTTCGCCTACATTCTAACAGTACACAAAGTTGGTTCCTGCTCAGCACTCTCTCCAAGGGATTTTTCGACTGGAATCTGAAAACCTCACTTGACTTACAACTGAGCCGCAATACCGGCTGGCAGTTGACACGGGTTTCAGATACAGACGCCCTCACTCCACAAACGGAAACAGCCGGAAACGGCCCGCCTCAAAAATACCGTTATGACTATCTTAAGATGGAACCCAAACTGATATGGTCGCCCGCCGAAGCTTTCGAAGCCGAATATCATGCCACAATCAGCTATGGCGGCAGTAAAATAGGGAACGACACGCACCTTGCTCCTCTACTGGACTTCGTACAGCGTATGCACCTCACATTCAGCATCGGACACGTCGACCTCTGCCTTTCCGGAGAACATTACCGGAACGATTTAAACAGCGATACGCATCTCAACACACTGTTTGTAGACGCATCACTCATTTATAAGACAAGGAAATGGAGAGTGGAAGCCAGCCTCAGCAATCTGTTCAACAAGAAAGAGTATGCCTATACTACCTACTCGGCCACACAAAGCTATACTTCACGGTTGAATATCCGTCCACGGGAGGTTATGGTGACTGCTGGTTATCAGTTCTAAAGACTGTCATCTACAACAATATCCGTATTCCGGCATAAACCAGCATCCCCGCTATCGTCAGCAACCCTACCCATATAGGAGCATAGACATGAGTGACATGCTCGACACGCTTATATCCGCTAACCTTCACAAACAAGCGGTAAATCAGCCAGGCACCAATCAGCCCCACAATAGTCCCTGCCAACAAATCACCCGGATAATGCACACCGAGATATACGCGCGAATAGCACGTCAGCAACGCCCAGGCCATAATGAAAAGAGTAAGCCACCGCTTGCGGAATAGAAAGAACAGGAAAAACGCCAATCCGAAGGTATTGGCGGCATGACACGAAGGAAACCATAACGCCCTCCACGATGATTGTTGACGATATGCACCATCTCCGAAATGGGATTATTCAGATTAGAAGGACGCATACGCTCCACATAGGGACGTATCCAAGTGGCACATGCCTGGTCGGCAAAAGTAATGGTGAGCGCAAGGCCTATCATGCAAAACAGTGTGACCTTCCAATGAAAATTGCGCAACATCACATACCAGATGGCAGCATACATGGGAATCCAAACCCACTTACCGCTATAAGCGCTCATAAAATAATCGAAATACATGTTGTGCATCCGATTGATGGAAAAAAATATGTTTGTGTCTACATCTATTGCCCCTTGCAAGGCGTCCATAAGTGCTGTCATACGTTATCTTTTGGCTATATCATCATATAATTTTTGCAAATAGGCTTTGCCCAACGGCAGGTTCTTCCCTTTTGCTGTGCCCTCATCCACTACCACAGTACCCGCCTGGCAATTGAATATCACTTGATTGTCCGCTGTCACCATACCGAAAGCATCGGGTACGGTAAAGAACGCGAAATGAGGGGAAGCGGGATTAAGCATATCTTTACTGAAAACAAACTCATCATGGGGCAGCGCCAATTGGGCCAGCAACGTGGCTGCAATATCATGTTGCGAGCCATAGACGTCAATGCGCCTCGGCTCTCGGACAGCACCGCCCACCATCAACAGAGGTATCCGGTAGCGTTCTACCGACAAATTGTCGATATGTTCGGGATAAGCTCCCAAGTGGTCTGGAACAAACACAATCACCGTATTCTTCCACTGGGGAAGCTCACGGAACTGTCTTACAAAATCGCCTGCACAACTATCCGTATAGGCAAAGGCGTTCAGCCGGTCATTCTCCAGACGACGGAAAGGTACTTCAAAAGGCTCGTGGCTGCTGGAGGTCTGCAAGACACGGAAATGAGGAGTTTTCTCTTCGGCAGTTCCTTCGGCAGCTTCGGCTTTCAAGTCTTCCAGCAGACGGTTGAATACGAGATGGTCGTGCGCCCCCCCACTTACTTAAACGTTCCGTTACGGGAAAATCCTGGTCGGAAACAATGTCTTCAAAGCCTGATGACATCAGGTAGGAACGCATATTGGTAAAGTCGGCATCACCGCCATAATAATACTTGGTACCATAACCCGCCTTCCGCAAGCTGCCTGCAATGGCAGGAATGGACTGCGTTTTACGGGGATACTTCATAATACTAGTAGTGGGCTGGGCAGGATAGCCACTCAAGATAGCCACCAGCCCACGGTCCGTACGGAAACTGTTGGCGTAGAAGTTCGTAAAGAGCACCCCTTCCTTACTCAAGCTATCCAGATGGACGGCAATATTCGGCTCACCTCCCAAAGCTGTCATCAACCTGGAGGAAAAACTCTCAAGAATCACAAAGAGTACATCGGGACGCTGAGTATTGAATAAAGTATGCAGTGAATCGGCAGGTTGCAGCACAGAATCTGTCTCTTCCGTTTGACCACCGGCACCTGCGGGTTCAAGCATGTCTTTAAAAAGCCGGTCGGCCTCCGCAGCTTCCATAAAACGGTACTGCTTGCTGAAGTCCTTCTGCTTGGCAAGAGATTCCATCAGACTGAATGCAGGGTTGATAGCTGCATGGTTCAGACGCTGCTCGGCACTGAAATAGACTTTCCCCACATTCATGGTAGATACTGTAAAGCCTCCACGGATAGGAATAAACAGTAACCCCGTCATCAGCAACAATATACCTGACACCTTCAGGCGACGATAAGGCAGTTTCATCCGCAGCAACAGCTTCTTCTGCAGCAAGATGCCGTAGAAAACAGCATACAGCACGACAGCATAAACAGCCATTGCCACAATTCCCCCCAGCACCATCCAAATGCTGACACTGGCCACTGCGTCTTTAGGGGAGGAAAAGAAATAGAATAACGGAGTAGCATCCAAACGGAACCCCCAATACTCGTATAATCCTAAATCGACAGTAAAAATTATGGAGATAAGTACTGAAATGAAGAGGAAATAGCCGCACCAGATGCGATGAAGGGATTTAGAAAGTGTCCATACAGAGGTTATGAAAAGAAAACCGGGAATAGCTGTCAGATAACCAGCCAGAGATAGGTCTAAAGGTAACCCATGCCAAATGACACTGAACCAGTCCGCACACGAGGCATCCGGATACAGCGATTTGTAAAACAGCATAAATAGTGGTTTTTGCAACACAAAAATGCAGACAAACAAGCAGTATGTCTTAATAAATCCTATGAGCCTATCTTTCATCGGTGCCTTATTGTATATCTAAATATAAGGTGCAAAAATAAATCTTTTTATTCTATTTCTCACCAATATTAGTCAATAATTACATTGAAAGATAGGCTTATAGGATATTTTAAGTTTATCCGTTCACGCGTTTGTAATCTTCAAGGAACTTCTTCAGACCGGAATCGGTCAGCGGATGATTAAGTAAACCCTTAATGGCCGAAAGCGGACAAGTAGCCACATCAGCACCCACCTCTATACACTGCATGATATGTGCCGTATGACGGATAGAGGCGGCAAGTACCTGGGTGGTATATCCATAATAACGGTACATCTCTACAATCTTCGCAACCAATGCAATGCCATCCTCACAGATGTCATCGAGACGCCCCACAAACGGAGAAACATACGTTGCACCTGCCTTGGCTGCAAGCAATGCCTGACCGACAGAAAATACCAGAGTACAATTTGTACGGATACCTTTGCCCGAGAAGTATTTAACGGCCTTAATACCTTCTGCAATGCAAGGTACCTTCACTACAATATGCGGATTCAAGGCTGCCAATTCTTCACCCTCTTTAATCATGCCTTCATAGTCGGTGGCTATCACCTCGGCACTCACATCTCCCTGCACAATGTTGCAGATGTCCACATAGTGTTTTCGCTGGTTCTCCACTCCCTTGATACCTTCTTTTGCCATAAGCGAAGGATTCGTGGTAACTCCGTCGAGTACGCCCAAGTCATAGGCCTCCCGAATCTGTTCCAAATTTGCCGTATCAATAAAAAACTTCATGATATAAATGTTTAGATGGTTGATATTACAAATATAACGATTTACACCATAAATGGTTCCCGCCAGTCCTTTATTATCTTTGCTTGACGTAATTATTATTCGGTCAGCGGTTTCGCTTCAAGAATAAACGGTTAGTAATTGTTTGCGGCAATTCATTCTCATAGTGGGTTACCATAATCATCGTTTTATCCCGACGATGGCAGAATGCCTCTATAATCTTCTTGACCCGACGGCGGTTGTATGTATCGAGTCCATGAAGCGGTTCATCCAATATCAGCAGTTCCGGGTCCTTGACAAAAGCACGTGCCAATAATGCCAGACGCTGTTCCCCGCTGGAGAGTTGCAGAAAAGGACTGTCTTTCAAGGCGGCAATACCGAAAATCTCCATCCACCACTCACATACCGACATCTGTTCGGCATGAGGACGTTTATACAATCCGATGCTGTCGTGCAGACCGGAAGCGACAATCTCTATGGCAGGCAGATTCTTCAGATAAGCACGATGCATTTCCGGACTGACATAACCGATGTGTTTCTTGATTTCCCAAATACTCTCCCCCGTTCCGCGCTTCCGTCCGAAAAGACTGATATCGCAGGCGTATGACTGCGGATTATCCGCACAAACCAAACTAAGCAAGGTAGACTTGCCAGCACCGTTCTCGCCACTCAGCGCCCACTTCTCACCACGCATCACTGTCCAATCCAGCTCCTTCAGAATGGTACGGTCATCGTAACGGATGCTAACCCCGTTCAATTTCACCACTTCGTCCGAAGTGAAATTCGCATGTTCGTAGGGCAAATCGAGAATACGCCGCTGCAATTCCTCCAACGCTCCGGCCTCTTCCTGAATACGCATCTGATTGCCCGCACAGAATGCCTGCACATACTCCTCACGTTCCATCTTTTCGCCCACCTTCATGTCCTCTACCGGCACAACATGTGTAATAAATGAAGGTATGTCATCCAACATGGAAAGCACAAGGACAATCTGCAACTCGCCCAGCCGGGTAAGCCGCTCCAGCAAATTAAAAAGCAGTTCACGGGTAGGCGCATCCAGTCCTATGAAAGGATTGTCCATGATAAGAATTCGGGGAACAGTCAGTAAAGCTTTAGTCAACTGAAACTTGCGCAGCTCCCCACTGCTGAGAAGAATGATTTTCTTGTCAAGCATCGGCTCTATGCTGAAAAGTTCAAATAGCTGCCGCCTCAAGACATCGTCTTTTACCTCTCCCAGCACTTCGCGTACTAGCGGAGCATCCTCCTGGTCGTGGGCATTCCAACGCTGTTGATAGTAATAATTGGCATCGGCAGAACCGTAAGTATCACGGAAAGCAATGTATTTGATATTGTCATAGGCAGTTTTCGTGAGGGAGGGAGAGAAATCATAGGTAAGCTCACCATCACGCAAAGGATACTTTCCGTCAGCATATCCACCAGGAGGCTCTTTCCGGCTCCGTTCGGTCCTACAATGGCAATGTGTTCTCCTGCCAGGAAATCAAGGGTGACAGGCTCTGTCAAACGAACAAGCGGGTTGCGTACTACGCCCCCCGCTATGTGTATTGTATGTTGTTGCATCATCCAATCATCATTTATACATAATCAGTGCCGATTGGGCCGGAACAACAACTTCGGGGCCGTACAGTGTGCCCAAACCTTGTTCATTGATAAAGCCATCCTTGCAGACCACTGTATATTTACCTTCGGGTACGGTAAGTTTGGCAGGCTCCTTACGGGCATTCAAGACTACTATAATATCTCCCCATGCATCACCGTTGGCATTTTCTTTCAGACGGTAAACCACCACATTGCTGCCGTCAACCGGTAGAAATTCCAAATGCTTACGCACCAAATCCGCATCACCCATACGGAAAGCCGGATGCTTCTTACGAAGCTGTATCAACCCTTTATAATAAGCAAATACATCTGCATGCTCCGCCTTTCGTCTCCAATCAATCGCATTGATGGAATCGGGACTCTCAAAACTATTGTGTACTCCCTTCTTGTCACGCATCACTTCCTCACCGGCATAAATAAACGGTACACCTTGGGAAGTGAATACGGCTGTTTGCGCCAGTTTGTCAAGCTTTGCCAATTCTACGGGAGTAATACCCGGGATACTTGCTTTCAGCCTATCCACCAAGCACATATCATCATGGCAGGAAACATAGCTGATCATCTGTGTAGGTTGTTCCGCCCACGGAGCCTTACTATAATTCACAGAGTCATTATTTACTTGCGGATGCCTGATGGCTCCTACAATACCAAACTTTATGCTCTCCTCTCCTCCCGGCAATCCAGCAAGGAAAGCACCTTGATGATTGTCATTAAACGGACCGCGTAAAGCATCACGCATTTCGTCAGAGAAAGCAGCAACACCCGGCATCTTATAAGTATTGGCTTTCATTGCCAGAGAATCTTCCGCCATCTGTGGAGCCGATGCCGCCCATCCTTCACCATATATAAATATAGTCGGATCTACAGACGTTGCCGCCTTACGGATTTCGTTCATTGTCTCGATGTCATGAATACCCATCAGGTCAAAACGGAATCCGTCAATGTGATATTCATTAATCCAATGTAATACAGACTCTATCATGTATTTACGCATCATCGGACGGTTGCTGGCAGTTTCATTGCCACAAGCCGAACCGTCTGCATACGTTCCGTCCGGTCGCTGACGGTAAAAGTATCCCGGCACTGTACGTTCAAAATTACTGTCGGATGTATTGAAAGTATGGTTATACACCACATCCAGAACAACACGGATACCTGCTTTGTGCAAAGCCTGCACCATCTGCTTGAATTCCCGGATACGAACATCCGGTTTGTAGGGGTCGGTAGAATAAGAGCCGTCAGGCACATTGTAGTTCTGCGGATCATATCCCCAATTATACTTGTTCTCGTCCAGCTTTGTCTCATCAACGGAGGCATAGTCATAAGACGGAAGGAGATGTACATGTGTCACTCCCAATTCTTTCAGATGGTCAATGCCGGTTGCCAGCTTGTCGGGACTTACCGTTCCTTGTTCTGTCAATGCCAGGAACTTTCCTTTATGCTCAATGCCCGACGACGGATCGATGGACATATCACGATGGTGCATTTCATAAAGAATCACATCGGCAGGAGAGGCCAATGCCGGACGTTTATCATCTGCCCATCCTTCGGGGTCCGTGGATTTCATGTCGATGATGGCGGCACGTTTTCCATTCACCCCTACAGCTTTGGCATTGATACCCGGAGTGTCCCCCAGCCACTTATCATTGATTTTCACATTGAATGTGTAGAATTTACCCATCAAGTCCTTTTCAACTTTAGTTTTCCAAGTTCCTTCTTCAGAGGGTTCCATTGAAATAGTTTCATAGGCATGCCCTCCGTCTCCTGCTTCGAACAACATCAGGCGAACTTCATCTGCCGTAGGTGCCCACAATGTGAATTGCGTGGCAGCAGGTGTATATTCCATCTCTGTCAGACTACCCGAACGGACAGGGTAAAGTTCGTACGAAGCATACTCCGTCTTCGCGGGAGTGCAGCTTACAACCGTCGTTGCAGCCACTCCAATGATAGCAAGTTCATTCAATTTCATGATATTATTTTTTAGATTCTACATTTCAATTCTTATCACTTCTTCACCTTATCCGGATTTTTGGCAATAAAGTCTTTCCAGCCATGATAGCCTTTCTCCACCGTGGGACGCCCCATCTGCAGAAAGTGACAATAGGCAGCAGCAAGCCCGTCCGTTGCATCCATAAAAGTAGGCATATCCTCTTTAGGAAAATGCAGCATACGCTGCAACATGTCTGCCACCTGTTCCTTGGATGCTTGTCCGTTTCCGGTGATGGCCATCTTTATTTTTAAAGGAGCATATTCCGTAATGGGAATATCCCTGCTCAAAGCAGCTGCCATTGCTACGCCTTGCGCACGCCCCAACTTCAACATGGACTGTACATTCTTTCCGAAGAAAGGGGCCTCAATAGCGAGCTCGTCAGGCAAATAACTCTCTATGATACTCAGTACCCGTTCATGAATATGGCGTAACTTCAGATAGTGATCTCCAAATTTGCGGAGGTCGATAATTCCCATGGCTATCATTTCCGGCTTGACACCTGCCACACGCAATACTCCATACCCCATAATGGTGGTACCAGGGTCTATACCCAATATAATTTTCTCTTTGACCGGTTGTATCACACTATTACCTCCATCAATGTAGGAAAGCCAATCACTTTATCTTTAAAGATATTCAGTAATTCCTCGTTCAGTTTCACTCCTTGCTCTTGATGCCAACGATGCAGTTTGGCAGAGTTTTCCACCTCAAACTGAACAGAATAGCAGATGCTTCCTTCTTCAATATGACTCAAGATACGGGCTATACGTGGAGCATACAATGTTCCGTTCTTTTCTACCTCGGGAAGATAGTGTTCCTGCATCCATATCAGGAAGTTTTTGTCTTCTCCTTCCTCTACATGATAAGTGGTATTATATATCAGCATAACTTATTTTTTCAAATTCTTTCGCAAACATAGCAATTATTTCAGAATAATGCATTATATTTGCACCATCAAAAACGAAAGCAAGCCTGCAAACGTTGGCAACGGGGCGTTAGCTCATCTGGCTAGAGCGCGACACTGGCAGTGTCGAGGTGATGAGTTCGAGTCTCATACGCTCCACGAAAATTAAAACGGTTAGATTAGTCTAATCGTTTTTTTTGTACGCATTAACGAGCTATAAATTTACATATAGTCCATTTTCATTCGACAACTCATGAAAGAAGCTTACACGCAAGTCATTACTTATTTTAGGACGTGGCATAGGGCAAGTCATGTTCCAAAACAATGCATTGTCCGGATTATTGATGTTGATTGGAATCTTTTTGAATTCATGGCAAATGGGCCTATTGGCTGTAAGTGGCAACATAATAAGTACGTTGACAGCCCGTATCTCAGGATATGACTGTGATGATATAAAAAATGGATTATATGGTTTTAACGGTACACTGGTAGGAATAGCCGTAGGGGTCTTTATGCTTCTGACTGTAAGTTCCTTGATGCTGATGGCTATTGCCTCGTGTGCATCTACCTACATTGCACGGTTTTTCAACATGCAACGCATGTTGCCCGGATTCACTACCCTTTTTATCCTTTCTGTATGGATGCTGCTGGGATTGTGCAGTTGGCTGATGCCTGACATGCTACTCGTCTCTGATACAGAAACACCCGCTTCTTCCTCCATAAATTACTTACAATGTTTCAGTATGAGTATAGGCCAGGTGATGTTTCAAGGAAACATAATGACCGGACTATTTTTCCTTGCAGGCATTCTCGTGAATTCTCGGAATGCAGCAGTATATACCATATTGGGAGCACTTCTCCCCCTTCCCTCCTAGCCACATTATTGGGAGTGGATTCCGAAGCTTTGAATATGGGTCTGATGGGATATAATGGCGTATTGTGTGCCCTTGCTTTAGGAGGTAAAAGCTGGATGAGCTTATATGGGCTGTATGTTCCGTTTTACTCTCTGTTGTATTGCAAATTGTGGGAATGAGTTGGGGAATTATTACATTGACCGCACCTTTCGTTCTTTCCGTATGGCTGACAATGGGAATAAAAAAACTTTATCTCCTCTTCAAATTAGGCAGAAAGCAAGCCACCAACCCCAACAAAGGCATAAAGGCACATACATTATAAACAGCCTCTATACCATATTTATCAGCCATGCCTCCCAATACAGCCGAAGCAATACCGGCAATTCCAAAAGCGAAACCAAAGAACAACCCGGAAATCAAACCCAGCTTATTGGGTAGCAATTCCTGGGCGTACAGCAATATGGCAGGAAAAGCGGAAGAAAGCATCAGACCGACACAGAAGCTCAGCACTACTGTCCATGCAAGCCCTACGTGAGGCATCATCATACTAAATGGAGCCGTTCCAAGAATGGAAGCCCAGATGACATATTTACGTCCTACCCTGTCACCTACGGGACCTCCCACCAATGTTCCGATGGCAGTGGCTACCAGGAAGACAAACAAGAAAAGCTGTGAAGCCTGAACAGTAACACCAAATTTATGGATCAGATAGAATGTATAGTAGCTCGTCAAACTTGCCATATAGATATATTTGGAGAAGATAAGTATCAGCAGAATACTTATGGCAAACACCGTCATCTTTGAGGAAAGGGGACGTTCTATCTTTCCTGCCACAAGCATCGGGCGTTTCTTGATATGATTCAAGTAGGAACGGAACCAACGACATATAGGAATCATCACCACGATGGCAATCAAGGCAAAAACCGTGAACAAGGCAATGTGATGCCTCCCGTAAGGAGCTACCAGCAAAGCCACCAGTAACGGTCCAAGCGAGCCACCCAAATTCCCGCCCACCTGAAATAGAGACTGCGCCAGTCCGCGTTTTCCGCCGGAAGCCAGAAAAGTAATACGTGACGCCTCCGGATGGAGTACAGACGAACCGATACCCACAATGAATACCGAAGCCAGCAACCAATACAGATTAGTAGCAAAAGCCAGATTCATGATACCGACCAAAGTAAAGCCCATACCTATCGGCAATGACCAGGCAATGGGGCGCTTATCAAAGAACAATCCCATTAGAGGCTGAAACACGGACGCCGACATCTGATACACTAACGTAATCAGACCAATCTGGGCAAAACTCAAGGATAAATCCTCCTTGAACAAAGGGTATACTGCCGAAATAACCGATTGCAGCATATCGTTCAAACAATGCGAAATACTCAATGCTATAAGAATAGGAAAAGCAATTCTACGGATAGGAGGTCTCTGATTCTGTATCATCTTATACTGTCTATTACAAAAAACGGTGCAAAGGTACGTAAAAAATACATATCCAATCCACATAAAGACAAAACTCCCCGATTCTCGTCAATACAGAATCGGGGAGTTTTATCTTTATCAGTTCAGCAATCCCGGATTGGCTTCTATGGCTTCTTTCGGAATGGCCAATGTATAGCGGGCATCATTCTCTTCGAGTACATAACGCGTACCATCAAGCACTTTCTCCAAACGCGGACGGGTGGAACGACGAAGGTCAAACCAGCGATGTCCTTCAAAAGCAAGTTCACGGGCACGTTCATCTAATATTTCCTGTACCAACGCTTCCTTATCCATGGCATTGACAACAACGGATTTCGCTTCGTAGGCCTCCGGTGCATAACGTTTCCGCATCAGTTCCAGCAGGCGAGTACGTGCTTGAGACAGTTCTCCAAGTCGGGCAGCAGCCTCAGCAGCCGTCAGATATATTTCACCCACACGGAAAGTACACAAGTAGTTATTGCTTCCCGCCTTCTTATTCTTCCGGAAACCTTTTTCATCCGTTTCAGCAAAATATTTGTCCAGCCGAAGGTCGTTCTCAGCATAAAGGGAGAGAAAAACCGGAGTAGCCAGAGCAGCCCCATTGATTGTACTGCTCAGGGGTGTCTCCAGTGGAGTAATATTTTCCACGGAATTATAACTGTTAGGAAGAGTTGCAGCGGCATCATTCAAATCTACCAATACAGACTTCACGGCAAGCACTGCCTCAGCAGCATCCCAAGCCGCCTGCCACTCGCCCTTATAAAGGGATACGCGTGATTGAAACGCCTCTACCGAAGCCGCATTGAAACGATATGAATATCTCTGTTCCCATTCTGCCTTCATGACCAGTTTGCGTGCCTCGTCAATATCTGCTTGGATGGAAGTATAAACTTCTTCCACCGTATTGCGTTTCAGGACTTTCTCTAAATCCGTATCCAATTTCAGCGGTACCGATTTGGTATCCAAGGCTCCCTCCTTAGTATAGGGCTGTCCATAAAGATTTACCAATAAGAAATGTACATAAGCACGGAGCATATACGCTTCTCCTACAAGCTGATTTATCTCTTCCTCAGTGCCTTCCTTAATATCACTTCTGCTCTCAATAACGTGATTGGCAATAAAAAGCACATTGTAATACTTGGCCCATTCAAACGATGAGGTATAGGCATTGGGAGCAAGGTCGTTCCAGCGCTCTATATCCATATAATAATTTTGGTCATATTCATTATCCCGAACCTGCATCTCGTCGGAACGGAAACAAGCCATTCCCCGGTCACTGAATTTACTCACGTCCTTATAAGAACGGGCAAGCAACGCTCTATACTCAGCCAAAGAATTGGGAATGACACTACCGGTAGGCTGTATATCCAGATAGTTGTCGCATGCCGCAAGCAGAAGCATGCAGGCCATTATCATCAGACTTATTGTTTTCTTCATTTTCTTTCTGCTTTTGAAGTTAGAAATTCAAGTTCAAACTGAATGTAACCGACTTGGGTACGGGAGTTGCATAAGGATTGTACATCGACTCCGGATCCATGTAGTTATTATATCCCGAACCAAACACGAAGAGATTACGTCCTTCAATAGATACCGTTGCCGAGTTCATTCCCAAACGCTTTGTCAGGAGCTCAGGGATACGGTAACCCAGACGCAGATTCTGCAAACGTACGTAGTTCAGCTTCTTCACCCAGATATCCAAATCTCTCCAGATGGTTTTAGAATCATACCAGGAGTACTCTTCCGGGTTGGAAGCACTCAGCATAAATGCCGGAAGCTCCGCATTCGGGTTTTCCGGAGTCCAGCGGTTCAGCACATCCGCATTATAGTTCTTGCCATAATCCGGATTGATGATGTCATAAGAGGGTTGCGTACGTACGTACCCGCCAAACGTCAAAGAGAAATTGACATTCAGCTCCCAGTTTTTATAGCTGAAGGTATTAATCAAACCTCCCGTATAAGGAGCATCGCTACTCCCGATATACGAATAAAAGGTTCTCTCTTCGGCTGCAGTTACATCGGAAGAGGCAATACCTATCCCCCACTCGTCCTTCAGGCGGTAAAGCTCCTTCAAGGTCACTTTCTCTCCCTCCGGATTATAGAACATCATATTACCGGTTTCCTTATTCACTCCCGCAGTCTTCAGTGCGAAAATTGCCCCTACAGGATAGCCTTCACGTCCCGGAGTGGTCTGCTGCTCCGGTATGTTTTCCTGCAATACCTTATTACCGTTATAGGCAAAATTGAAATTTGTGTACCAGGAGAAGTTTTTTGTCGTTATGTTACGGGTAGACAAGCTGATTTCCACACCTTTGTTCTCCATACTTGCCCAGTTGACGTTCATTGAAGTAAAGCCCGTCTCCAGAGGAAGCATGCGCAAAGCTATCAAATCGGTACCCTTACGGTAATAATAGTCCACGCTCAGATTGATAGCCTGGTTCAATACAGAAAAATCAAAGCCGGCATTGACAGACTGCGTCTTTTCCCAACGCAACTTCTTGTTGGGAGCGGAATTAATGATAATTACATCTTCCGATACTCCGGGCAAAATACTCTCCGACCGATATGTACCCAACAAGAACGGAGAAGTATTCTTGTCAATATTTCCCTGCAGACCGTAAGATGCACGGAACACCAGGTTATCTACCCACTTGGCCTGCTGCATAAACGGTTCTTGTGACAGACGCCACAAGGCACTGACAGAATAAAGAGGAAGATAGCGGTACTTCTTATCCACACCGAAAAGATCGGAACCGTCAAAACGGATACTTCCTCCCACCGTGTAGCGATTCAATAAAGAGTAGGAGGCCGTAGAGTAGAAAGACACATAAGCATTCTCCTTATACGTCGTCTGATGGAGCGGGAAAGACGTGGCGTAACTTTCGTTGGGGAAAATCACCGGCTTGGTGGTCAACGTCTTGCGGTCGAAGCCATACCCTGCCGAGAACAAGGTTTCGTACCAAGTCTTGCGCAGTTCGGTACCTGCCATCACTTCCAGTTCATGAATATCATTGAAGCTGTCGCGATATTCTCCCATCGCCTTCCAAGTAATCTGTGAATTGGAGTTTTCATAAGACTTCTGCATACCTCCTTCGGGCAGAAAGTGTTTGGTTTCTCCACCTTGGGAGTATTCGCTCAACTTATAGTAATAGCGCATGGCATAGCTTTCCCAGTCCGCTATTTCTTCTCTGGAAGTTTTTTCCAACTGATAGCCAAACTGGGAAGTCAGCTTCCACTTGTCATTGAACCGTAACTCCGCATCAAATATAGATGAAAAAGAATTCACCACGCTTTCATTAGACGTGTTCTGCCGTTCTTCAAAGATGTTGAATCCTAAATCCTTATCAGTGTTGTTCTGAATATCGTAGTCGTAATTATAGTTGCCATTCTTGTCATAAAGTTCAAAATACGGATTAGCCTTGCGTGAATAGAACACGGGATTCGACATACCGTATGCATCTGTCAGATAATTGGTATTTTTGCGACGGTTGGCAAACATGGAGGCACCCACTTTCAGTATACTGTTCACCTTATAGGAAGTCTTTCCTACCAAGTTGAAACGGTCCATACCCACACCGTCCACATTTCCATCCTCTTTATAATAGCCGAAAGAGGTATAATACGTAACCCTTTCCGTACCGCCGGAAAGGCTCAAGTTATATTCCTGGCTGAAAGCATCGCGGAAAAGGATATCTCCCCAGTTTGTATTAACACTCTTCAAACGGTTGATGGCAGCTTGTGTATCACTGCTCAAGGCATCCCATCCTCCATTCTGAAAAGCAGACAACTCATTGTAATTGGAAAGAATATTATATACGCCTCCTTTATGATTGTCCGGAGAATAGTTATTACGGATCATATCCATTTCCAATCCTACTTTCTCCGCTGAGTTCAGCAAGTTCAACCGGTCAAGGCTCAATGTAGGAGTATAGGTAAACCGGGACGAGAAATTGATAACCGGTTTACCGACCTTACCCTTCTTTGTTGTAATCACAATGACGCCATTGGCTGCCCTCGCACCATAGATGGCAGTGGCTGCCGCATCCTTCAGGATGGTGATATTCTCAATATCTGCCGGATTCAGGCCTGCAATGGAAGATTGCTTCATGTTGGTGATGTCATTCAGCTCATCCGGTTCGGGAACATCCGTTCCCTCCAAAGGAATGCCGTCCAGCACCCACAAAGGGTCTTGTGTACCATTCAATGAAGCAGTACCGCGAATGCGTATCTTTGCCGGAGCACCCGGAGCACCGGAAGTCGGGCTGACAGAAAGTCCGGCAATTTGTCCGGCAAGTGCCTGGTCGATACTTTTTACTGCACCGATGGTCTCGTCCGATATATCCAGTTTGGATACCGCTGCCGTCAGCTTGCGGCGCTCCACTGTCTGGTAACCCGTCACAACAACGGCATCGAGCATTTGGGAAGATGCATGAAGTGTTATTTCATAATGTTCCTTTCCCGGAACAAGCTTCACTTCCAATACGTCATATCCCACGTAGCTACAAAAGAAACGGGTTATCCCCGCAGGTATAGCGATAGAGAACTGACCATCCACATCAGTGATGACCCCCATTGTAGTCTGAGCACTCCCCGCCTTTTTCAAGTCTTCCGCAGTCACATAAACGGAAGCACCGATAAGCGGTAGGTTATCCTCTGAAGATATTACTACGCCCTGGACTTTTTTCTCTGCAGCAAAAGCAGATGACAAAGCTCCTACAAAGCATAGCAAAACGATTAATACACGTTTTTTCATGCGTTACATATAAAATTAATTAATACTCTATTGAAAAGAAAAATCACTTTACTCCTAATGCAGTATTGATACGCAAAATCAAATCCTTATAATGATATTTAGTGGCTATATCCGATGCACCCAGACGATTTTGGAGCAATTCTTTGATGCGAAGCAACTCACCACGCTTCACGGAGATGACATCAGATACGCGGTTTATCTGCGAACCGTAGAAGTTCAGTTCGCGGTGTGCACCCATACGGTCGGCATCCAAAGTCTTACCGGCATGCTCGTCACAGCTGCAAAGGGCAGTCTGATGGTCCAGCAAGAAGTGGTTGTCCATCAGTTTTTTGTTTATTTTCACTCCTTCGCTTTCGGCAGCTGCTGTAATCAGTGCATCTACGAAGTTCTTCTGCAAGGCGCGTGTCATGACGTCCGGCAAGGCACCGCGTTCCGTAGTGGCAAAGATGTTGCGATGCAGGCCATCCATCAGCTCTACCACCGTGAAAGCCTTTTTGCCGTTCACCGATTCGTTCTCCAACATACGCATCAGGCGGTTGTTGCCCAGCAAATCCCAAAGGATATAGGATTGGGCATTCTTCAACACTTGTGTCGGTGCATTCTCCACTACGCCCAGTGGAGTGTTGCGCAGCAAGTAAGTGTACTCTCCAACTTCCGTGTCGAACAGCCATTTGGGATAGGTCAGCACTTCGTCCAGCAGAAACTTCAGGGCGGCTTGCTGCTTTTCTTTTTCTACGAAAGTATAGGTTTTCTGTCCGTCGCCCACAACGGTGTTTTCTATATAGATACCACCGATGTTTGCCAATACATGATAGAGGTAATTGTTCCATTGGTTGATAACCGCATAGTATAGGCGGGAAGCTTCTTCATAAGTCTGTCCTTTCTCGCCGGTAGTAGTCCATTGGATGATTTGAGGAACAATACGCTTCAAGTTCTCAATACCCAGCAGAGATGAGCGGACAGCATCATCGCCCAAATCTTCATTCTGCGCACGCGGGTCTACGGCATCACGTACATCCTGCGCCTCACTATATTTATATAAACGGTCTGTATGACGGCTCAGGAAGTCGGCAAGCAAGTCCTTCTCTGCCTCTGGGGTTTCTTTACCATACCAACGATAGCCGTATTCTATGGCAAACATATCATACGGACCGATATGGGGAGAAAGCGCCGTAACACCGTCACCCGGCTGTGCCACATAGTTGAAACGTGCATAGTCCATGATAGAGGAGGAAGTGGTATTCATACGATCCGTAAATGTTTTGGAACGCAGGGAATCTGTCGGAAAAGTCCAGGAAGCAATCATATTGTGGCGCAAGCCCAACGAGTGCCCCACCTCGTGGCATGCCACAAAGCGCATGGCATCGCCCATCAGCTCATCCGGCAGCCTTACTCCTCTTGCTTCGGGACGTACGACACCGGTTTGCACTGTAATCCATTCCTGAAGCATACCCAGCACATTATGCCACCACATGATGTCCGCTTCCAATATCTCGCCAGAACGTGGGTCAAGGATAGAAGGTCCCATGGCATTGGCTTTGGTGGAGGCCGCATAGGTCAGCACGGAGTAGTTCACGTCATCCTTATCCACATTCATGCTGTCCGTCAGTTCTTTGGCTATGATAGCATTCTTGAATCCGGCACGTTCAAAAGCAGCCTGCCAATCCTCGATTCCCTGCTTGATATATTTCCGCCAACGACGGGGAGTGGAGTTCTCGATGTAGAACACAATCGGCTTGGCCGGTTCCACCAATTCACCGCGAAGGTAACGCTCCCGGTCTTCCGGTTTCGGTTCCAGACGCCAGCGGGTGATGAAGGGTTTCTTGTCTACACGCTGCTGACCGTCACTGTAATTCAATAACGGATTGGTAAAGTAACCTACACGCGGACTATCCAGACGTCCCATCATCGGTTTCTCCGGCAACAGCAACAGAGAGGAACTGACTTCGACCGTAACAAACACAGTCGTTGTTCCCTCAGTCACCTTAGTTGTCAACTCGGAAGTAGCTACCACATTGTTCTCAAAAGCTTTGATAGATAAAATGCGGGAGAGATTTTTGATGGCCGAAGTTCCCAGGTTGATATTTGTAAAGACATTATTGATGCTCGTCTCCGTACCATCATAAATATCGTTGACCTTGACCACTATCATGGTAGAGTCATTATTGAATGCTTCTATCTTGAAACCGGCTATCAGCGGAGAAATATAATTATCCAGTACGGACTGCCGTATGGCATCCTCATCCGGCGCCAATGGAAGAGGACGGCTCTGACGTACCAACAGCTTGTTGGCAGCCTTGTCCAATTCAAAACGCACCATCTGATTTTCGTAATTCGTACCACGGTTCACACCCGCCTCATTCAGTTCGGAAGGAACACGCTGTAATTTATTTACTACCAGCATATCACGTCCCAGCAGCCTTGCCGGCACTTCAAAGTAATAATCGCTCTTCTTCTGGTAAACATTGAACATTCCCTTGCAGGCAATAGCACCTGAACCCGTCAATTTCTCGTAGTCGCTCTTGGATTGAACGCTGTCCTTGGCTTCACTCTTCTTTTTCTTACGGAACCATCCCATAGCTTCGGAAGAAGCAAAATCAGATGTACCGGCATGCAACAATACGGCAGGCTCACACATGAGTACTCCCGCAACTGCCACGACTGGCAGGATTGTCTTCAATTTCATCAATTCAAACTCTAACTTTAATGCAACAATTACTCCGTTAACTCTCTCTTTGACGTATGTTAATAAATACCAACCGCCAGTTTGTTCTACCTCCATAGAACGGTAAACGGGGCGCAAAGATACAAAAAGTATATTTTAAAAGTCACTAAACAACGCTCATTTATGTTTTTTCCATAAACAATATGAAGACTTTTATATATTATTATTTTTTCTCCAATCCTTTATCATTGCTTCTTCACATGAAATTTTGTACCACTGACACCAAATAATCTTCCCCAATTGGCGGCAAAACAATGATAATATTGTATCTTTGCACCGTTTTTAACTTAGAAAATAAATAAGATAACAACGATATGATAGCTAAAATCAATCAGCTTCTGCAGGAAGTAGAGGCACTGAAAGCCGCTAACCCCGAGGAATTAGAGGCACTCCGCATCAAATACCTCAGCAAAAAAGGAGCCATCAATGACTTGATGGCAGATTTCCGCAATGTAGCCGCCGAACAGAAAAAAGAAGTGGGTATGCGCTTGAACGAACTGAAAAACAAAGCACAAGAAAAGATTGCCGCCTTGAAGGAACAGTTCGAAAGCCAGGATACTGGTTGTGACGATATTGACTTGACTCGTTCAGCCTACCCGATAGAATTAGGAACCCGCCATCCGCTTTCCATCGTGAGAAACGAAATCATCGATATATTTGCCCGTATGGGATTCAATATCGCCGATGGACCGGAAATGGAAGACGACTGGCACGTATTCTCCTCCATGAATTTTGCCGAAGACCATCCGGCACGCGACATGCAGGATACATTCTTCATCGAAAATGATACAGAAAACGTATCGCACAGCATCATTCTTCGCACACACACATCCAGCGTGCAAAGCCGTGTTATGGAGACCACGCAGCCTCCTATCCGCGTACTTTGTCCGGGACGTGTATACCGTAATGAGGCCATCAGCTACCGTGCACACGCATTCTTCCATCAGGTAGAAGCCTTATACGTAGACCGCAATGTGTCTTTCACTGACTTGAAGCAGGCCTTACTGCTCTTTGCTCAAGAGATGTTCGGCAGTAACACCAAGATTCGTCTGCGTCCTTCCTACTTCCCCTTCACCGAGCCGAGTGCCGAAATGGACATCAGCTGTAATATCTGCGGCGGCAAGGGCTGTCCTTTCTGCAAGCATACGGGTTGGGTAGAAATTCTGGGATGCGGTATGGTAGATCCGAATGTATTGGAGCTGAACGGAATAGACAGCAAAGTGTATAGCGGATATGCCCTGGGTATGGGTATAGAACGCATCACCAACTTGAAATACCAGGTGAAAGACCTTCGTATGTTCTCTGAAAATGACACACGCTTTCTGAAAGAATTCGAGAGCGCTTACTAAATATAGTGAATAACGGCTAGTGATTAGTGATTAATAAGTTGCGCATTTTCAGCATATCATTAATCACTCATCACTAACCACTCATCGCTAACCACTATTTTTCGCTATGGCAAAAGACAAACTTGTAACTTCCGGCTATTGCCTTATCCTGGCTGCCAATTTCCTTTTGTATTTTGCCTTTTATCTGATACTACCGGTTCTTCCATTCTACCTGACTGAGGTATTCCATACCGGAAATGCAGCAGTGGGTGTCATCTTGTCATGCTACACCATTGCCTCGCTCTGCATACGCCCGTTCTCGGGATACCTGCTCGACACGCTAGCCCGCAAGCCTCTTTATCTGGTGGCATACTTCATCTTTATCACCATTTTCGCAGGTTACATGTTAGCGGGAGTCCTATCCTTATTCATCATGTTGCGGGTTGTCCACGGCCTTGCATTTGGAATGGTGACCGTAGCGGGAAATACAATTGTAATTGACATTACCCCTTCGTCCCGTCGCGGCGAAGCCGTAGGATATTATGGACTGATGAACAATACAGCCATGAGCTTCGGCCCGATGATTGGTCTTTTCATGCATGACATATATTCCTTTGAAACGATTTTTGCCTGCTCGCTCATATCAGGAACTATCGGTTTTGTTGCCGCATGCCTCGTCAAGACCCCACCCAAACAACCAGTCAAACGAGAACCTATCTCATTGGACCGCTTTGTGCTGCTGAAAGGTATCCCGGCAGGAATCGCACTGCTATTGCTCTCCATACCATATGGCATGACAAGCACTTATGTAGCCATGTATGCCAAAGAAATAGGAATTACCTTGAATTCCGGATTGTTTTTTACTTTTATGGCCGTCGGCATGGCAGTGTCCCGTATGTTCTCCGGCAAACAAGTGGATAAAGGACGTATCACCCAAGTCATAACTTTAGGACTATATCTGGTATGTAGCTGTTTCTTCATATTGTCCGCTTGCGGACTACTGATGAAGACCGTCCCGGAACTGACAAACATATTGTTTTTTATGGTTGCCCTCCTATTGGGAGTAGGCTTCGGGACGATGTTCCCCGCCTTCAATACGCTGTTCGTAAACCTGGCCCCCAACAACCAGCGCGGAACAGCCACCTCTACCTACCTGACTTCATGGGATGTAGGCATTGGTATAGGTCTGACAGCAGGAGGTTATATCGCACAGATTACCTCATTCGATATGGCATATTTTTTCGGAGCCTGCCTCACGGTTATCTCCATCTTCTATTTCAATCTGAAAGTATCTCCTCACTATCATAAAAACAAATTAAGATGAGAAAGAAAGAGCGTTATGAAAAAATCCTTGCTTGGTTTAGGGAGAACGTTCCCGTAGCCGAAACAGAGTTGCATTATGACAATCCGTTCGAGCTGTTGATAGCAGTTATTCTCTCTGCACAATGTACGGACAAACGCGTCAATATGATTACCCCCGCCCTTTACCGGGACTTCCCTACTCCCGAAGCACTCGCCGCTACTACTCCCGACGTGGTATACGAGTATATCCGCAGCGTCTCCTATCCCAACAACAAAGCTAAACATCTTGTAGGCATGGCACAGATGTTGGTGAAAGAATTCAACAGTGAGGTACCCGATACCCTTGAAGAACTGGTAAAACTGCCCGGCGTAGGCCGCAAAACAGCCAATGTCATCCAATCCGTTGTTTTCAATAAAGCGGCTATGGCAGTAGACACACACGTGTTCCGCGTCAGCCATCGCCTGGGTCTGGTATCAGATAAATGTACAACTCCGTTCAGTGTCGAAAAAGAATTGGTAAAACATATACCGGAAACAGACATCCCCATAGCTCACCACTGGCTTATCCTGCACGGTCGCTATGTATGCCAGGCACGTACTCCACAATGTGATACCTGCGGTTTGCAATTAATGTGCAAATATTACTGCCAGAAATATAAAGTTAGCAAAGAGAGCGGCAAAGACAAAGAATAAACAACGGTTTCATAGCAAAAAAAAGAAATAAATGCTAACTTTGCGCTCACTAAAAAGAAATTAGTAACACTTTTAAATAAAATAGAGTATTATGACAATTGATCAATTTAACTTTGCCGGAAAAAAGGCATTCGTTCGTGTGGACTTCAACGTACCCTTGGACGAAAACTTCAACATTACAGATGATACCCGTATGCGTGCCGCTCTTCCTACATTGAAGAAGATTTTGGCCGATGGCGGCAGTGTAATTATCGGTTCTCACCTCGGTCGTCCGAAAGGCCCGGCTGACAAGTTCTCCTTGAAGCACATTCTGAAGCATCTCGAAGAGTTGTTGGGTGTTGAGGTGCAATTTGCTAACGACTGTATGGGCGAAGAAGCTGCCGTAAAGGCTGCTGCTCTGCAACCGGGTGAAGTGTTGTTGCTCGAGAACCTCCGTTTCTACGCTGAAGAGGAAGGCAAACCCCGCGGTTTGGCTGAAGATGCTACAGACGAAGAAAAGAAGGCTGCCAAAGCTGCTGTTAAGGAAAGCCAGAAAGAATTCACCAAGAAATTGGCTTCTTATGCAGATTGCTATGTAAACGACGCTTTCGGTACCGCTCACCGTGCACACGCTTCTACTGCATTGATCGCTAAATATTTCGACAAGGACAACAAGATGTTCGGTTACCTGATGGAAAAAGAAGTAAAGGCTGTTGATAAAGTTTTGAACGATATCCAACGTCCGTTTACCGCCATCATGGGTGGTTCCAAGGTTTCTTCTAAGATTGAGATCATTGAAAACCTGCTGAACAAGGTAGACAACCTGATTATTGCCGGCGGTATGACTTATACTTTCACTAAAGCTATGGGCGGCAAAATCGGTATTTCTATCTGCGAAGATGACAAACTGGATTTGGCTCTTGACCTGATGAAGAAAGCAAAAGAAAAAGGCGTAAACCTTGTTTTAGCTGTTGATGCCAAGATTGCCGATTCTTTCTCCAACGATGCCAACACCAAGTTCTGCCCGGTTGACGAAATTCCTGATGGCTGGGAAGGTCTTGATATCGGTCCTGAGACTGAAAAGATCTTTGCAGATGTCATCAAGAACTCCAAGACTATCCTTTGGAACGGTCCGACGGGTGTATTCGAATTCGAGAACTTCACTCACGGTTCACGCGCTGTAGGCGAAGCTATCGTAGAAGCTACCAAGAACGGTGCTTTCTCACTCGTAGGTGGCGGTGACTCTGTAGCTTGTGTCAACAAGTTCGGCTTGGCAAGCGGCGTGTCTTACGTATCTACCGGTGGCGGTGCATTGCTTGAAGCAATCGAAGGAAAAATCCTTCCGGGTATCGCTGCTATCAACGAATAAAAACAAGCAAAATAACACCCAAAGGCAGCTCTTTGAAAAAAGGGTTGCCTTTTTTACTACTATCCATCCCTATAATGAGACGAATTCTACTATCCTGCATCCTTTTATCAGCCACATGCATCCTGAAAGCACAAGATGCTTGTCTGAATGATGTAGTCAACACTTTAAAAGACCGCATTTCACTCTCCGGCTATGCCCAAGTGGGATATACATACGATGATGCGGGCGAAGGTACCAGCAATACTTTCGATATAAAGAGAGTTATCTTTATGGCGCGCGGTAAAATCACCGATAAATGGTCGGCTTACTTCATGTACAGCTTTGCCAATACCGGAAAAATTCTGGAAGCCTACACGGAATACCGCTTTCTCCCTCAACTCACAGCACGTATCGGACAGTTCAAAACCATGTATACCATTGAGAACCCGATGTCTCCCTGCTTTGTCGAATTAATAAACTGTTATTCTCAAGCCGTCAATTACCTGGCCGGTATCAATGGCAGTGATCCGTTGTATGGCTCTGCAAGCGGTCGTGATATGGGATTGTTAATTTATGGAGACTTGTTCGACTCTTTGATGACTTATAACCTTGCCATCATGAACGGACAAGGCATCAACCTAAAAGATAAAAACAATCAGAAAGATATTGTAGGCAGCCTTATGGTACATCCATTGAAATGGTTGTCCGTCGGCGGTTCTTTTGTTAAAGGGAAAGGATGCGCCGTAGCCGTTTCTTCCATTAATCCGGATATAGCCATAGGAGAGAATTACGCCCGAAACCGCTGGTCGGCAGGTGCCACCATCAAAACAAAATCCGTAGATGTACGTACAGAATACTTGGCCGGAAAAGACGGACACGTTAAAAGTGACGGTTACTATGCAACCGTATCTGCCCATGTGCTTCCCAAATTTGACGTAATAGCCTCTTATGACTATTTCAACAAAAATAAAACTATTTCCGATAAACAGACCAATTATGTAGCAGGTGTACAGTATTGGTTCTATCCCAAATGCCGTCTGCAAGCCCAGTATACATACTGTAACCGCCATAAAGGAGAAAACTCAAACCTGCTTCAAGCACAGTTGCAAGTTCGTTTCTGAGCTGGGGAAATGGAAATTTATGAACTTTTTGGCATCCTTTTTGTAGTTTTATAAGATACATACCCAAAAAGAGACTGATTTATGAACGAACAAGCCATACAAGAACAATATCAGCATATCGTTACTCTACTCAAGCAGCAACGGCTGAAGGAAGCACAATCCCAACTGGAAGCCTTTCTTTGGAACAGCGGTGACTGGACACTCCGCAACCGCTTGGAACAAGCTCAGACATCCTATCAGTACATGCTGCAATACATGCGCCAGGGAATCGACGATCCTGAACGACAGAAACTATATCGCCAGATTCTGACCGAAACTTGGGAAGTCGCTGACCAGGCACGTCTGTCTCTCCTTGACGGAGTTTCCACGCACTATTACCATTCCCTGCGCAATAACCGGGAACGCCTCCCCAAAGAATACAATATTGCCGCACTGCAGAAGGTATTGGAATCTTTCCCTGATGACCTGGCCGTTTGTCAGCTGATGCCGGATAACCAAGGCATGGACGCCGTACTGCAACGGCACGAACAAACCGCCCAGGTTCTTTTCCTTTCCACATGGAGTAACAGTGACTGGTCTGCAGAAGACGAACAGCAAGCCAAAGGATTACTGGAATCAGAAATGCTTCCCGTCAATGATTTGTGCCTGTTCACCAGTGCCGTCATGCTCAGTCTGATGGAATGCTTCGATACCCGCAAATTCTCATGGTTGCTAGACGCCGTAACGCATGCAAATACGCAAGTAAACCAACGGGCTTTGGTAGGTATCGCTTTCGCACTTCTTTTTCATCCCACCCGTCTGTCGCTTTATCCCGAATTAACAGCCCGCCTTTCCCTGCTCAACGAAGACAGCAGTTTCGGCAAGCAACTGAACCGTATTTACATCGAGCTGCTCCGTAGCCAGGAAACGGAAAAGATAGACAAGAAGATGCGTGAAGAAATCATTCCGGAGATGATGAGGAATGTGAACATCATGCGCAACATGAAGTTCGGTTTTGAAGAGAACCCTGAGGAAAACGATCTTAATCCGGATTGGGAGAAAGCTTTTGAAAGTTCCGGACTGGGAGACAAGATACGGGAGATGAACGAATTACAGCTGGAAGGCGCTGACGTCTATATGAGTACGTTTGCACAACTCAAGACTTATCCGTTCTTTAAGGAACCGTACAACTGGTTCTATCCGTTCGACATGCATCACTCCAGCATCATCAAGGAATTCGGATTCAAGCCTACCGGAGACAATGCCATCCTCTCCCTTATCCTCCAATCCGGTTTCTTCTGCAATAGTGACAAGTATTCCCTTTGCTTTACAATGGCACATATACCACAGTCACAGCGTACGATGATGCTCAGCCAGATGACTTCCCAGGATTTGGATGCACTCATGGACGAAAGCAAATCTTCCGCTTTACGGCAGTATGCCGAACGACCGGATGTCATCAGCAACCAGTATGTCCACGACTTATACCGTTTCTTCAAGTTAAGCCAGCGCAGACACGAGTTCCGTGACATCTTCAAGGAAGAGATTGCCCTGCACCGTATCCCGGCACTCAAAGATATTCTGTGCAAACCCGAGCTGCTGATTACCATCGCCGATTTCCACTTCCGCAAAGAACACCCGGCAGAAGCATTGGAGCTTTATAAGGAATTGATAGCCTTGAACCATGCAAATGCAGACATTTTCCAAAAGGCTGGCTATTGCCTGCAAAAGGAAGAGGTATAAGGAAGCGATAGACGCCTACCTGAAAGCCGATGTACTAAAGCCCGACCATGTCTGGACAATCCGCCATCTCGCTACGTGCTACAGGCAGATAAGGGACTTTGCCTCTGCACTGGAATACTACAAGAAAGTGGAGGCAATCCAGCCGGAAAACCATAATGTCCTTTTCTACGCCGGAAGCTGCCTTGCCGAACTGGAAAGATATGAAGAGGCTCTGCAATATTTCTTCAAGCTTGATTTCATCGAAAGCAATTGTATCAAAGCATGGCGTGCTATAGGCTGGTGTTCGTTTGTCAACGGCAAGTATGAGCAAGCAATGAAGTATTACGAAAAGATACTCGCCTCCAAACCACTCGCAGCAGACTATCTCAATGCCGGACATGTTGCTTGGAGAACGGGCAAAATAGAAAAAGCTGCAGAACTTTACAGTAAAGCAGCTTTGGAATATGGCGGGCAGGAGATTTTTAGAGAAATGTTCGGTAAAGACAAAGAAACACTTGTCAGACAAGGAATCAGTGAAAAGATATCCCTCTAATGATGGATCTGGTTTAGACCTCCAACAACTCCCTGTACAGCCTCTGTACGGGGAGCCCCATTATATTATAGTAACTCCCGGATATGTTTTCCACCCCAATGAATCCAATCCACTCTTGTACACCATAAGCTCCGGCTTTATCCATGGGTTGGTATTTGTCCACATAATAGGCAATTTCCTCTTCGTTCAGTTTGGCAAAACGCACTTCTGTTGCCGCCGCAAAACTGCGTTGCCACTCAGTGGTAGTGATGCATACACCGGTAAACACTTCATGGGTACGTCCGGACATGTCGCGCAACATCTGCATAGCTTCTTCCCTATTCTTGGGTTTTCCGAGAACTTGTCCATCCAGCCAGACAATGGTATCTGCTGTAATCATCAATTCGTCCGGATGCATCATATCACGGTAGGCATCTGCCTTTTCCCTGGATATGTAGAGAGGAATATCCGCTCCCCGCAACGTTTCGGGATAAGACTCGTCCACATCGGGCAAAGTTCTTACTTCATATTCCACTTCCAAACCAGCCAGCAATTCTTTCCTTCGCGGAGAATTGGAGGCAAGAATCACCTTATATTTCTTCAGATTATCTAACATCATATCATTTACGATTTGACGATTTACAATTTAACGATTGAAACAACTACCAACCAAAAGCTTTTTCATCTGCCATCCAAAGCCCTTGCACTTTCAATACCTGTTCCACAATGTCGCGACCACAGCCATAACCGCCTTCTGCATACGAAATATAGCGAGCCACAGCCTTTACCTCAGGCACAGCATCCTTAGGACAACACGGCAAACCACACTCACGCATCACCTCCAAGTCGGGAATATCATCACCTACATACAATATTTCCTCGTCCTTCAAGCCATGACGGTCACGGAAGTCATGGTAATCATGGATTTTAACAGAAGAACCCATATAGATATTTCCATCCTCAAAACCTAAAGAAGTAAAACGCTTGCGGACTGCTTCTGTACGTCCACCCGTAATTATACCCAGCAACACACCTTGCTTAGCGGCCAGATGCAGGGAATAACCATCCTTTATGTTGACCGTACGCAGAGGTTCACCTTCCGAACTCATAGGGATAACATTGGCACTCAGCACACCGTCCACATCAAAAACAAGGGCTTTTATCTTTTTCAAATCATAGTTTATGGTACTCATTGCACTTTTTTCTTGTTCATTATAATATACCTATATACAGCAAAACATTCGTTCAAAAGAGGCAAGCATCGGCGTCCGGTTATCTTATTGCCAACCGATGTATATTCTCGCTAATCTCCCGATATAGTTCCAGCATTTGCGGCTCATCGGCAAGCATCCGCAGATGCTCGTCAATGACATTCTCATCATAGCGCACAGCCGGTCCTGTCTGTGCGGCAAGCGGTTCCAGCTCATGCACCTTGCGGGCCGTCTCGTCTATCAAGGGGAGCATTGCCTCGAACGGCAACCCGTACTTTTTCAGCAGTTCAGCAGCCAACACATACATGTGATTGGTAAAATTGCACGTAAACACAGCCGCCAGATGCAAACTTTTGCGCTGCTCAGAACTTGCTTCATACACTTTTTCCGATAGGGCGGAAGCAATGTCCTTCAGAAGCTGCACATCCTCTTCCGAGTTGCTTTCCACAAAACACGGTATCTGTCCAAAATCCACTTCACGCTGCTTACTGAAAGTCTGCATCGGATAAAGCACTCCATAACGCGCAACATGCCCCTGCCAAATATTCATAGGAATACTGCCGGCTGTATGCACCCATAAAGCATTCTCCTTTCCAGAAACAATCTGGGGTAATAATTCTACAAAAGCCGCGTCCTTCAGCGAAACGATATAAAGCTGCGCCTCCTTCGTAACCGCCTGCAGCTCCGTGGTATATGCAGCTTCCACCGTCTGTGCCAATCCCTGCGCCGATTCTTTTGTACGGCTGTAGACCTGCACAATACGAAACCCTTTCCGATAAAGAGCTTTTGCCAGATTAGTAGCTAGATTTCCGGCACCGATAAAGGCAATGGACATATCTTCTATACTTCTTCCTGCCATACGCTTATCTTGTTGCCAACCAATACAGAATAGCCCCTAATACCAGCAACGCCAACGGCAGCAGATAAGCGGACATCGTACCGAGTAAGGCAGTTATCAACCCGAAGTTCAATATCAGCCACAAACCTATCAATACCAATCCCACTGACTTGTCATGCTTGAACAGCAGAAAAATCACTGCGGTATACAATAGAAAATTATCCTTATTCATCACCCACGGCAAGCCGATTGCAGAAAAATGCACCAATTTGTCCACCAAGTAAAGAATGCCGAATACAATCAGTGTGATGGCAGTGGCCTTATATGTATCACGGTTATTGTTTGCTTTTGCTGCACTCACTGTTACTTTCCTCCGTACTTATTGATATGTATCTTTTCCCACTGCAGATTGTCTTCGTTGAAAGGCTTGCGCTCCATCCCCTTATGGCCGATAGCAATAACACTAAGCACCTGCAGCTGTAAAGGAATGTCCAACACCTCGTGCACATACTCGCCGGAAGGCATACCGGAAGCCGTAAAACGTTCGCGCACCTGCACCCAGCAGCTTCCCAGCCCCATATCTTCGGCCTGAAGTTGCAGGTAGATGGAAGCAATGGAGGCATCTTCTATCCACACGTCGCTTGCCAGCGGGTCGGCAACAACCACTACTGCCAGTGCCGCATCGGCAATAAACTGCGATGCCTGCTCCTTGCAATAGGACAATTCCTTCAATTTATCCTTCTCGTCCACCACTATGAACTGCCATGCATTGCTGCGTTTCGACGTGGGTGCCATCAGGGCTGCTTTCATCAAAGTGACGACTTGTTCTTGTGTCAATTCTTCTTCTGTAAACTTCCGCATGCTGCGGCGTGCTTTTATCAATTCACTGAAACTTTCCATAATGATTTTATGTGCTAATATGCTAATGTGCACATCGACACATTAACAATAATTTCTGCAAAGATACGAGATTATTTTTTAAATTTGCAGGCCATGCCTTTGAAACTCACTACATATTACCGTGGGAGCAAGGTTCCTGACCTGCCAGGCACCAACACCTTCCATTCCACAGAGTTGTTCCGAATCTACGAGGCAACTCCGGGGTATACCCCCATACTCATTGTGGCATCCGAAGATGACAAGCCCGTTGCGAAACTGCTTGCCGCCATACGTAAAAGTGTCCGCATGTTTCCACCCGGCATCATCAAAAGATGTGAGGTGTACGGTACGGGAGAATATTTCAATAACGAGGCAGACAAAGAGATTATCTTCAGTGACATGCTGCAAAGGCTTACCAATGAAGCATTGCGCGATTCTTTTCTCATCGAGTTCCGCAACCTGGAAAATGCCATGTTCGGATACAAATCTTTCCGGGACAACCAATACATCGCCATCAATTGGCTGCGGGTGCGCAACTCGCTGCACAGCGTCGAAAAGGTGGAAGAGCGTTTCAGCCCGTCACGTATCCGGCAAATAAAGAAAGGGCTCAAAAACGGCGCCCAAGTACGGGAAGCACGTACCAAAGAGGAGATTCTCTGTTTTGCCCAGATGTTGCGCCACGTATATTCTTCCAAGATACGGCGCCACTTCCCCAGCATCAAGTTCTTTCAGCATCTCGAAAACCAGTTGACAAAAGGGCAGCAAAGCAAAATCTTCATCGTCATTTATAAGGAGAAGATTATCGGTGGCAGCGCATGCATTTATTCAGATGATAGCGCCTATCTATGGTTCTCAGGTGGCATGCGCAAGACTTATGCCCTGCAATATCCGGGGATTCTTGCCGTATGGAAAGCACTGGATGATGCCAAACAACGCGGATACCGCCACTTAGAGTTCATGGACGTGGGACTTCCCTTCCGTAAACATGGCTACCGTGAGTTCGTTCTCCGCTTTGGAGGAAAACAAAGCAGCACCCGACGCTGGTTCCGTTTCCGTTGGAACTGGCTGAATCGGGTGCTGATAAAGATGTATGAATGATTCTTACCGAAATCAGAAATTAGTGTAGACCACATATCCATGAGCCGGTACATTAACCTGTTTATTTACGGTTTCACTTTTTCCTGTAAAGTAATTGGTCCAGTTACCAGGAGTGGCAGGGAAAACAATATCAGTAGCGGTATGTGTAAAGTTACCCACCACCACCAGTTGCTTACCCGTTATACTTTTTACCAATAATGTACGACCGTTGTCCCAATCAGAAGTTTCCACCTTCCATGTCAAAGTTGCATTTGCATCAAACAACTCCGGATGAGCATTGCGCAGCTTTCATCAAAGAACTGCATAAACATCGTGCAGCCCTTTACGATCGGCGTTATCTAAATATTCCCAATGCAAAGGCTTCCTACCGGTACGGCCATTCTCTTCAATAGAGATGTCATATCCCATCTCTCCGAACTGCCAAACCATCTTAGGACCAGGAACGGTAAGGAAGAAAGTTGTATTTAGTGCCAACTGATTCATACGGGCATCAAGGTCGGTTTTCAGCACACCATCACCCCATTGCGACTGTTTGTAAGCTGTGCGTTCTTCATCATGGCTTTCCATAAAACCTACCCATGCAGTGTTTTTCTCATAAAGGCTACTAAAAGAACTATTTTCAGCATACCCCATAGCCGACTGACAATAGGCATTATTCAAGTTACGCCATAAGTGCATACCATCAGCTGCCAGTTCATTTTCTTCCTTTGAATCACAGAAATGCTCCAAGATAACATAAGAGTCCTTTTTCACTTCCTTGATGGCCGCATTATAATCCTTTAGGACGGCAATGCGACCCGCATCGTAATTGGATGCTGTACTTTCAGTGCAAGAGGTTTGTGTGAACCCTTTCGTCAAATCAAAACGAAAGCCATCCACCTTATATTCCTTCAACAAGAATTGCAGATTACGCTTCACAAACTTACGCACCAATGGGCTTTCATGATTGAAATCATGGAACACGCTATAAGGATGAGGTGCTTCCACATTGAAGTATGGATTATTCTTTGCAGTCTTATCACCATCCCAATAGAGTTTAGCCAGCGGATTATTTCCTGTAGCATGATTATAAACCACATCCAGAATAACTGCCATACCAGCCTCATGACAAGCATCAATGAACTGCTTATACATTGTTTTTGTCCCATAAGCTTTATCCATCGCAAAGAAAAAACAAGGATTATACCCCCAACTGTCATTGCCGTCAAACTCCTGCACCGGCATCAACTCAATAGCGTTGACACCCATTTCTTTCAAGTAAGAAAGCTTTCCCATCGCACCGTTAATGTCACTCGTAGCCGTAAAGTCGCGCAAGTGCAATTCATATATCACTAATTGCTTAGGATTTGCTATTTTAAAATCATTATACTTCCAGTTATAACTATCTTTCTGTATCTTGAAGGTCGAAACGATTCCTACCCCTCCCTTAGGATAAACCAGGTTTTCATTATAGGTAGAAGCTGAAATATCTTTATCATTATCAGGATCCAGTATTTTTTCAGTATAAGCATCTGCCAAATGAATTACTTCACCTTCCTTTGTACCCACATAGTATTGGAAAGCATACTCTTTGCCAGCATCCAGCCCCGCCAACGTAATCCACCAACATCCGGAAGCATCATCACGATACATCTGCGATTTTCGTCATTACTTAAGGTCCAATTGTTAAAGTCGCCCACTACATGGGCAAAGTCCTTATGATTTCCATTCACATCTTTATCATAAAGTACCAGTGTCACCGTAGAATTATCCATTATGTTGATACCTTCGACCATATCAGCCGGTACAGCGGCAGTTTTAATCTCACCGGGTACAAATCCTTCATATTTTGTATCAGTTACCGCTATAAAGGAATCAGTATCTATTCCTTTTTTACTACCATCCGCACTACGAATCACTATTCCAAGTTGGTTCACCGGTGTCTTTCCACTCCCAAACCACTCCCGGATATTCGGACTCAATGTAATACTCCAAATATTAGCCTCAGATAAAGTCATCTTACATTTATCTTTGTTTTCTGCCCACTCTGCAGGCACGAATTGCCAACGACCTTCACTGACAACACCAATATGTACATACACATCTCCTTTATACTCATAGAGGGCAGACTTTGTATCCGCTTTAAACGTAATGACAAGAGACTGATCAGCATCTGGTACCACCGGTGTATAACTCAGACCAGCAGGAATTGCAATTGCATTGGCAGCTTGAGTGACGGATATTTCTTCCCTTTTTGAACCGGATATAATATTCAATTGTGCTGTACGCGCTATTCCAGTTTCATTTTTAGCAACAGAAACCATAATCGTAGCTTTTCCTGACAAGCCTTTTGCCGGATTGATACTGCACCAGCCAATATCCTCACCACTCAGCTCAGCAGTCCATTGATATCCGGCCTCAAAACTGACACTTTGTGAAGAAGCAGCTTCAGCAAAGCTAAAACCTTGTTCAAAAATAGCTTCACTACCGGAGGCAGGAGTCAAATATTCCTGAAACTCCTCTTTGTTGTCACTACATGCCGTGAATGCCAGCAGCACGCTGAAGCATATCAAATGCCATAAAACAAGATTCTCACGTTGAACGATAATTTTCATAATATGAAGTATTTAAAGTTATCACTTCACAAATATAACCGGAAAAGAAAGGGCAAATCAATTAACGTAAAGGAAAACGAGAACAATATCACGAAAACGTTTGCATATCAAACAGAAAGAGGAGACCTTACACAATATAATAGTATAGGGTCTCCTCTTTTTTATTAAAATCCAGCCGTCAGAATCTAATTATTCTATACTCTAATGCATTCAGTTTAATTTCATTCATCAATTCCAGAGGTTTATTTTCGTAAATATCAGTAGCTACATGATGCTTCCAACCCTCCGGTAAGATAACAGAAACATCTCTATTACGCACATTAACCAATATCATAAAAGCATCTTTACCATCACTTTTCTGATACATCAAGACGTCTGAAGCAGGATACCCAGTTAATATTCCTTTCCGAAGTGCAGGATATTTATTATACAATCCCATTAAACACCCATATTCTTGATAAATATCCGAACATTCGGACCAATCCACGGATGTATATGCAAAAAAATTAATAGGAGCCTCATGTCCAATTTCTTGTGAACTATAAATCAATGCTCCACCATGCAAAAAAACTGTTCCAACAAAAGCAGCCATAGCTGCCCTTTCACTTCCTAACTCCACAATTGGCGACATTTTAGAAGCCTCATCATGATTGGTAATAAAACGTAATTTCATTTTTCCTGCCGGAATTGAGTCATACTCGCTCCAATCCACCTCCAACAAGCGTGCCGCACTACTATCATTAACGAAAACATCCCGCATCGCCTCCATCAAATCCCAAGCATAGTTCATATCAAATCCTGCATCAAAATGATCTTTGCGCTTACCTTCTGCCAACATTAACAATTTCCGATTTGGAATAGCCCTCAGAGAATCAACAGCTTGCTTCCAGAAAGTATATGGAACATAATCAGCAGCATCACAGCGAAAACCATCTACACCAACTTCTTGTATCCAATATTTCATAGCATCAATCATTGCAAGGCACATATCTGCATTATCGTAGTTCAAATCTGCCACATCATTCCATCCCGTTCCTGCAGGAGAAATTATATTTCCGATACTATCCTGAGTATACCACTCTTTATGTTCTTTAATCCAAGCATGGTCCCAAGATGTATGATTAGCAACCCAATCTAAAATTACACTTATTCCTTTTTCATGGCATAATTCCACTAAACGCTTAAATTCTTCTACTGTTCCAAATTCAGGATTTATTCTTTTATAATCTTTGATACAATAAGGAGAATTCACCGTATTTACCTCACCAATCTCATAGATTGGCATAAACCAAACAACATTAACACCCAAAAACTGAATAGAATCAAGATGTTTTGATATGACATTAAATGCATTCTTCAGAGCAAAAACACGTGGATTGATTTCGTACATCACAACGTCTTCTACAGCAGGTAATACTTGCTTTTGTTCAGTAACTATCTCGCGTTTTCCGGCACAAGCATACACTGTCAATAATACAAGTATAGTATAAAATAAATTCCTCATCTATTTACAATTCATTGGTCTGACAAATAAAAAAAAAAGGATTAAAGGTCCCCCCTAATCCTTTTTCTATAAATAAGAGAGCCTTAATTGGCTGTCATTGTAGCATTCTTAGCTTCTGGATCCAATACAATCGTGTATGTTCCAGCTGAAACTTTAATATTTCCACCATCCTGCGTCAGCGCACCTAAACTACCACCAAAGTTTATAGTCCAAGCTGCATCCCATCTGAATTTCATTTCACCATCACCTAATGTAACAGTCACCGACCACTTTTGCGTTTCAGCATCATAATCCATTAAAGTGCCTTTATCCCATCCACCAGGAGTAGCATCACCAATAATCTCCCAACCTGTCTTATCCAAAGTAGCAACCATCTTCTTAGTATCGGCACCTACTCGATAATAACCGGCAGCCTCAATCTTAACATTACCGCCATCACCGATAACAAACGTAGTTGATGTCTTAGCCTCATTCCAAGTAATATCTCCAACAACACCAATCCACGTACCAGAATCATAGAACTTGAATTCTGTATCGGCAGGGAAATAGTGAGTGCCAGTATATTTGAAATCACGAGCTGCAGATTCTACCTTATAGCAATCATCAGCTTCCGGCTTCCAACCATCACCACTCTGATAGCTACCAGGCAATGTCATTGCAGAGCTAGAAAGCTCAATCGTTGTTTCTTCCATACTATAAGTATATTTTCCTGCATTAGTCAAATTTAAAGTAATAATATAGGGACTTGCCTTTACCACTTTGAAATTTTGACCTCCAGCAACCAAGTTACCGGCCAACTCAGAAAGTTTACCTTCTTCTGCTCCATAATTGAATCCCCAGTCATTATTGGCTCTAAATTTGAATTCCTTATCGAGCAACGGAGTAACCACTGTCCAAAGACGAGTAGTGGTATCGTATTCCATCTGGGTATCTTTGTCCCAACCACTAGACGTAGCATCTCCAATTACTCCCCAAACCAGCCCTTTCTCTGATTGGGTTACCTTACCTTCTGCATCTAAAAGTAATTTCAATGAAACCTTTACCATCAGCAGTAACTTGCTGGTCTTTAGCCAATACTTTCGTAAGGTCTGCACCATCAATGATTGCATAAGAAGCAGCACCATCAAAATTGGCATAACCACTATAAATGCCATCACCGTCAGGGTCACCTATCAAATAGGCAGTAGTGTAGTCCCAATCAGGATAGCCAACAGCTACATAAGCATACTTCCATGTAATATTATCTACATTAGGGTCATAAGGTGTAGCCTTAAAAGTTATTGAGTTACTAGCTGCATCAGTATAAGCATCATATGCCTCAGAAACCAAAGAAACAGTAAAATCATACGTTTGCCCCGGATATGCTCCTACCTTAGCCAATAAAGAATTCATTTCACTATTTGTAAATGCCAGTTTTGCATCCCCTGTTTCTCCTATTACAATACTCTTATTGGTAGAAGTATTTGTTAGAGTTACAACATAATTAACTACTGCAGAAACTCCATAATCTGCCTTATCCCAAGCTATTTCCGGAAATTGCGCATCCTTATTGTCTTTAGTAATAGTAATGTCTGTTTGGGAAAGCGCATGCAATGCAGCAGCAGTCTTCAATTCCAATATGGGGGTAGCATCCTCCTCACAAGACATCAATGCGAAGATTCCAGCCAAAAGTAAATAAATATATTTTGTCTTCATATCATTCATGTTTAATCATTAATATTAGTATCCTTCATTCTGTACCAGGTTCTGATTAGAACCAACATCGTCTGAAGGCAAGGGGAACACTTGATAAAAGCTTTCAACAGATTTTCCTGCCGCAACTCCACCCTTCCATGGCCAAACATAATCAGCAGAAGTATATTTACCGAAGCGAATCAAATCTGTACGTCTTTGAGCTTCGTAGAATAGCTCACGTGCGCGTTCATCCATCATAAAGTCCAAAGTAAAATCACTATCGGAAATAGGTGCGGACGCCTTGTCTGAATATGCACGTTTACGCAAATCATTTACATATCCCAAAGCCTCTGTTTTTGTTGCTCCTTGTCCGCCACGAAGAACAGCTTCTGCTAAATTCAAATAGATTTCACCTAAACGGAATAATGGATAATCTGTCCAAGCTTCCGCAGATGCAGGTTTACTTCCATCTTTATTCACATTATAAAACTTGGTAACGGGAATGCCATTATTGACAAAATCAGCTTCATTTGTGATCTCAATATTTGTGGTAGCTTCTGTACGCAACATTGCTTTACGAGTATCCTTATCACTGCTATCCTCTTTTTCAAAGATATTATATAAAGACGACTTAGCTCTAACACCTTGCCAACCTCCCTTTGCATTCGTTTCTTCTTGAAAATCAGCAGAACCCCAGCATAACAAAGCTGTCATACCTCCCCAGGTCATTGTATCTTCACCTTCATATCTCAATGGGAAAATCATCTCTTTGGATTGGTCATTATCAGCTTTGAACATATCGCCATAAACCGGTTCCAATTGGTAACCTGCTGAAATAATCTTTTTAGAATAAGTCACACATTCAGTATATTTATTTACACCTACATACGTGTCTGCATTCAAATACAAGCGAGACAATGCAGCCCACAGAGCAGCTTTATTAGCATGTCCATAATTATCATTAAATCCAACTACAGGATCAAGCATATCACTTTCACATGCCAACATTTCACTTTCAATGTATTCAAATAATTGATCTTTCATAATTTGTTGTGGACGAACGCTACCAATAGGGCTGTTTTCATCTACAAACGGAACATTACGATACAAATCCAAAGCATACAGATACATCAAAGCACGCATAAAACGAGCTTCTGCACGGAAAGTTTTAATAGAAGCCTTTACTTGCTCTGAACAACCTCGTGAGGCAAGTTTATCATCAGTTGTTTCACGTAAAAACGCATTTGACAAGTTAATCTGATAATACAAACGATAATATGATCCTTTGATCCATGGACTTGAAGCAGCCCAAGAAATATGATTGAAGTCTGGAATACCAGGATCATTCCAGCAACAATGAGCGATATCAGAAGCCAATTCCTGCATATTCCACAATACGCGAATAAATGAAGCCTGAGAACCACCGTCAATGCCGACAACATCCTGGTCTGAGTCTCCACCTGCATTACCACCTATTACCAAACCTGCATATATTTTAGCCAAACTTTGTTCATAAGCTCCTATCTCCTTTCCAAAAACGACATCCGAAACCAATTCATCCTTATCCAATGGAACCGTATCCAGATCGTTCACACAAGAGGTAACCCCTAACATCGTACTCAAAAGGGCTGCCGACAATATATATTTATATTTTAATATTTTCATAACTTCATTGATTAAAAATTAAGATTCAAGCCTAACATAAATACACGAGGGCGAGGATAGATATTATTATCAACTCCACTACCGCTAATTTCAGGATCCAAACCATCATATTTGGTAATAACAAACGGATTCTGTACCGTGACATAAACACGTGCACTTTGTTTATCATTGAACAGCTTGTTAAAAGTGTATCCTAATGAAATATTGTCCATCCGTACAAAAGAAGCATTCTGAACATAGTAACTAGAACGATATTGCCCTGTCTTGAAATTTGTTTTCCATGCAGAAGTCAAACGATTTTTCAAGAAACCAGTTTGGTCATACATTTGTGAACCATCCCAAGCCTCACGATTGGATTGTACATTGTTATAAGCATAGTTTCCAATACTTGCACGCAAAGCAAATGACAAATCCCAATTCTTATAAGACAATTGAGAAGTTAATCCCATAAATACGTCAGGAGCAGACTTTTTGTAAGCGACCAAATCTTCTTCGTCTATTTTATTATCCCCATTTTGATCAACATAAGCACCTTCTATCGGATTTCCAGCCTTATCATAAAGTTGTTCCCATACATAGAATGAATTATAAGGATGATCAACAGCATTTATCATGATATTATAACCGGTTGCTCCATCAATACCAGTATGAATCACACCTTTATAAGCCGGGTCATCATTAAATGTCAATTTGGTAATTTCATTTTTATTATAAGAGATGTTATAACTCAATGTCCAGTCCCAATCTTTTGTCGTGATAGGATGAGCCGTCAAAGTAAGTTCAATACCTTTATTCTCCAATGTACCTACATTCGTCAACAACTGGTTACTAAAGTTTGTACCGGCAGGAGCTGTAACCGTATTCAGCAAATCATCAGTTTTACGATAATACAAATCAAGAGTACCTGTCAATTTGTTGTTCAATACACCGAAATCCAATCCAATATTGTAAGTTGTAGTTTCTTCCCATTTCAAGTTTTCATCATAAGCTTGAGGAGCAATCAATGAATACTTGTTATTACCAAAATAATAATTTGCTCCAGCTTTGGAATACATATAGCGAGCCATATAAGGATAGTCACCATTATTCAGGTTTTGCTGACCAGTAATACCATAGCCCAAACGCAACTTCAAATCAGAAAGCCAATCCACTCCCTTCAAGAAATTCTCTTCTTTCATCTTCCATGCCAAAGCAACTGAAGGAAATAATCCCCAACGATTGTCTTTATTGAAACGTGAAGAACCATCATTACGCAAGGTAAATGTCACCAAATAACGATTCAATAATGTATAATTCAAACGCCCAAAGAAAGAAACAAGATAGTTTTCAGTTGAATAATCTTCCATATCCTTATAGAATTCCTTACCAGTTTCTTCAGCTTTTACTGTAGAATAAGGATATTTGGTCCATGTAGAATTATAGAAATGCTGCCAAGAATAACCGCCCATAACATCGACATGATGTGCACCAAACTCTTTAGCATAATTCAAATAGAAATCCAGCAATGTATTCCGCTTCAATTGATAATAGCTGCTATTTTCCCCAAACCCAGTTTTATAGTTACCTTGGCACCAAGTCATAGGAGCATTATCTTCTATAATAACATCACCTTCACTCTTAGACACGTCGTAACCTAAATTCAAGTTTGCTCTCAATTCGGGCAGGAAATGAAACTTATAGTCAATTTGTGCATTACCAATACTTCTATAAACAGTTGATTCGTCATGCTTTGAATCTAAAATAGAAACGGGATTAGCCAAACCAATATCAACCGGTGTAGGATTATTGCCACTTTTCATATACATAAAGTAGCCGTTACCATAGGGATTTCCATCCATGTAAATAGGCTGTGTCGGATCATATTGCGTCGCCATACCTATTGCACCAGTATCTGCAAAACGGTTTGTATTATAAATGCCTTTCACATTCAACTGAATATTCAATTTCTTATCAAAGAAATTAGGATTCAAGCTAATAGCACCAGTCAAACGCTCCATATTAGAAGTCTTCAATATACCATTTTCATTGGTATAAGAAACTGATACACGATAGGGCATGTGTGGTATAGCACCAGAAACATTAACATTGTGGTCTGTACTGAAAGAGGTTTTGAATATTTCATCCTGCCAATCAGTATTTGCCTGACCTAATGCTTTAAACTGAGCACTTGATTCACCGAATTTAGAAGTCACAAATTCTCTAAATTCATTTGCAGACATTACATCTACTTTATTGGGTCTTGTATTAATAGAGAATGTACCGCTATAACCAACTTGTACACGTCCAGACTTTCCTTTTTTAGTATTAATAATAATAACACCGTTAGATGCACGAGAACCATAAATGGCTGTTGCAGAAGCATCTTTCAAAATAGTAAAAGTCTCAATATCATTGGGATGGACAGTAGCCAAAGGATTTGACATACCATTAATACCACCGTCATCTACAGGCACACCGTCAATAACAATCAACGGATTATTGGATGCAGACATAGAAGAACCGCCACGCACACGAATTGTAGCACCAGCTCCCGGAGCACCACCGTCAGTAATCACACTTACACCGGCAGCTTTACCAACCAACATATCAGTAGCAGATGTAACAGCACCTTTTACCATTTTATCTGCACTAATAGCCGTAACAGACCCAGTCAAATCATTCTTTTTGGCTGTACCGTAACCAATTACGACCACCTCGCCCAACAATTCCGCATCATCTTGTAATGTAATAATTACTGAAGGAGCAGCAGCTACTTCTTGCGTCTTGTATCCGATAAAAGACACGACCAACGTAGCTCCCTGAGGAACTGTCAATGTAAAATTACCATCAAGGTCAGTGATTGTACCATTCGTGGAATTTCCTTTTTCCACTACATTTGCGCCTATCACTCCTCCCAAAGCATCTTTTACATGCCCTTTCACGGTGATGTTCTGTGCATAAGCGCCTACAGACAAGAATAACCCTAACATTAGGGTAAGAATCGTTTGACAGATTCTAGGATTTACTTGCTTCATGCATTTAATAAATTAAAGTTAACAATATTAATTACCTATATATATTATTCGTAAAAATAATTTCGTACTTTTGCTTTCTAATGTCTTTCAAGTACCTAAAGCATGACGCCACAAAAATATGCTTTATTAATTTAGTAAAGTATAAAGAATGTGTAAAATGTGGGGAGCAAACAATGCAAACGATTGCATGCGGTTGCACAAGATAGAAAAATCACTTGATATATCATAATACAGCGCTTCTCTCCACTCTACATGTGGCATTCTTGCACATAACATATATGTTTATTCTGCTAAAGTACAGAGATTTTCACCGCCTAACGGCCGTTAGGCGATTTGTCGATGGCCGTTGACAGATCGCTTTACGGCCGTCAACAAATCGCTTTACGACCGTTAAGTACTACACAACATCAAGACAAAACAAAAGAAACACAAAGCTTTTACTGAAGAAATGCCATGCATGTATGAACCAAGCAACATACTTTCAGGATATGAATAACGTGTCTGCACAATATTAATATGCCATTAACACGATATTAACAAAATGGCCGACATGATATTAACTTGTTACATTACAACAAGTTAACATCATATCGGCCCTAAAAACACAGAGGTGGAAGCAAAATTTGCTTCCACCTTTCTGTTGCTTCCACCGCACCTCAAACACCGATGAACAAAGGGTTACAGAGCAGGTGTGGTAGAGTGGAAGCAAATAGTGCTATTTATTTCTCTGAAGTATAAAGTACCAGCTTTCCGGACTTCAATCCTTTAGCCCTTGCCTCAAACACAATCTCACCGGCTTGCTCGCCACTCTGCACAATAGCCGTCAGCTGACCGCTGAAAGCCGGCATCTTGGGCAGATGGAACAAATCGAGGCTGGTAGCATCTCCATTGGCAGCAGCGCGATATTTTCCGGCACCCTTCACCGAGAAGTTTACCATGCGGCTGTCTGCCGGACAAAGGTTACCGTCCTTATCCACGACACGGACTGTGATATATGCCAGGTCCTTACCATCGGCAGACAAGTGGGTGCGGTCGGCAACCAGCTCCAGATGATGGGGCTTGCCAGCGGTACGAATCACCTTTTCTTCTGCAGGATTGCCGGAAACATCATAAGCCACCACTTTCACTTCGCCCGGTTCATAAGGAACATCCATCCACATCAAGCGATAGCGACGCTGCAAAGCAAGGGAGTCCTGACCTTCCAAAGCACGGCTTTCATCAGCAGTAAGTTTCCGTTGTTTGCCATAACTCTTTCCGTTGACGAACAGTTCGGCACTGGGATAGCTGGTGTAAACAAAAACCGGAGTATTCTCCCCTTCCCTGCCCGGCCACGTCCAGTGCGGAAGGACATGCAAGGTATTTGCCTGCTTGTTCCATAGGCTGCGGTACAGATAGAAACGGTCTTTGGGGAGGCTTGCCAAGTCTATGATACCGAAAACGGAGCTGTGGCTGGGCCAGGAATCCGTACTATAAGGAGAAAGCTCACCCAAATAATCAAAGCCCGTCCAGACGAACTGTCCGATTGTCCAGTCATAATCATCAGCCAAAGCAAAATCCTCATCGGGAAGATTCGACCAGGAACAACACTCCACATCATAACCGGAACACTGATGGTCATCATACATCACACTGGCACCCTTCTGTACGGGAAATTTATAGACACCACGAGAACTTACAGTGGAAGCCGTCTCCGAACCAAGCACAATATTCTGTGGAAGAGTCTCATAAGACTCCACATAACGGTGAGCCCGATAATTAAGACCGGGTACATCAATCATTGCCGCAAACCCGTTGGCAAGCACGCAAGTTACCTGGTCCATACCGCAAGTAACGGGGCGTGTAGGGTCTTCGCGATGGCAAATATCCTGCAGGAAAGAAGCCACTTTGTAGCCCTCGGGACTACATTGGGTAGGAACCTCATTTCCTATACTCCACATTACCACACAAGGATTGTTCCGATAATGATGCAGCATGTTTACCATATCCTTTTCTGCCCATTCGTTGAAATAGCGGTGATAACCATTCTCACATTTGGCAATATCCCATTCATCGAAAGGTTCCAACATCATCATAAAGCCCATCTCGTCACAGAGTTCCACCAATTCGGGTGTAGGCATATTGTGGGAGGTACGGACTGCATCACATCCCATATCCTTCAATAATGTCAACTGACGGCGAAGAGCAGCCACATTGACAGCCGCACCCAACGGGCCCAAATCGTGGTGATTGCATACCCCCTGGAATTTACGGTGCTTACCATTCAGGAAGAATCCCTTATCAGCTATAATCTCAATACTGCGGATACCAAAACGCGTGGTATATTCGTCAGTCTGTTTGCCATCTACATAAATCTTAGATACTGCCTTATATAAATAAGGTGTCTCAGGGGACCACAGAGACGGAGCATTTATCAGAAAATTCTGCTCAAATGGCTGTCCGTGATTAATTTTCCGGCTATTATCCTTACGGGCTACTATCTTACCGTCCGGCGCAATAATATCAGTAGAAATACGAACATCCGCATCACCGGCATTCCGTATTGTAGTACGCAGACGCACGGAAGCGTATTCAGCAGAAACATGCGGTGTGGTGAGCTGTGTACCCCAAACCGGAACATGAACACGTTCCGTAGTAACTAGGCGGACATTGCGATACAATCCCGCCCCCGGATACCAACGGGAGGACTGGGGTCTGTTTTCCAGACGGACAGCCAGCACATTGTTTTTACCGTCAGCATTCAGCAAACCGGTAACATCGCAATGAAAAGAGTTATATCCGAAAGGCCAGAAACAAGCTTCTTTCCCATTGACATAGACCCGAGCCTCACTCATAGCACCATCGAAAACCAGAGTGACCTGCTTGTCTGCAGAAGCATCAAAAGCCGTACGATACCAACCGACACCCACATAAGGCAACCCTCCGGTACGCCCGGTCTTTACGGAAGCTTGTTTTTCAAGGTCTTGCGTAACCGCTACCTCCTGCAAATCGTTGTTGCGGTCGAACGGACCAAAGATGGCCCAATCATGAGGAATGGTCACTGTTTCCCACTTACTGTCGTCTAAATTTGTTTGTGTTGCTTCGGGAACATCTCCCTTGGTGAACTTCCAGTTCTTTTCCAACAATGCTTCTGTACGCTGCGCCATTGCCGCCAAGGCAAAAAAAGCGCAGCAGGAAAAGATAAGTATTGTCTTTCTCATTCTTCTTTAAAAGATTTTGTTAATATAATTATTTAAAAGCATCCATTATCACAGTGGGGCGGCCGTCTTCAGTGAATGCCCCCAGCCGATATTGGTTCGGCCTGCATTCCGGTTCCCAGTAGAACACGCCCTTGCAGCGTCCGCCGGTATTCTCCTTGCACTCTTTCAGGATACGTGCCAGTTGGCGTTTCCCTTCTGCCAGCACGGAAGCACTTGCCAGATTCCCTTTGTCGTCGGCACACTCCATGCCGGTTTCCACCACCATCACATCACAGTTATACTTCGCACTTACCGCTTTGATATTTTTGATGCAGTCCGTAATAACGGCATCAGCCGCTGTATATTCCGGCTTGGCATCGCGCGACCAGTAAGGATAGAGTGACATACCTATCATATCCCACTTGCCTCCGTTCTTCTTCAGTTCGTCGAAAAACCAGTTGAACAAACCATTGTCCCATCCGTTGTCCAGGTGAACAATGACGATGGCATCAGGGCAGACCGACTTCACGGCATCATATCCGGTAGTGATAAATGCGCCAAGATTGGCCCAATTCATGGGATATACCACCTCGGAAGAAGCGTTTGCCGGAGTATCTTTCAAGTCGGATTCCTTCACGTCATAGGATGCGCCGCTCAAAGCCTTGTCTTTATCCCACAGCATGCCCGGACGAATTTCATTGCCCACTTGCACCCATTTGGGAGTGACACCGACCGCCTTCAGTTCCCGAAGCACACTCACCGTATGGTCGCTGAGAGCTTTCTTCAAGTCCGCCAGATTCTTACCAACCCATGCGGCAGGTTTATTCTGCTGGGCGGGGTCTGCCCACCAGCCACTGTAGTGGAAATCTATCATCACATCCATATTCAGCGCTTTGGCTCTTTGGGCCTTCACCACCACGTCGGCAGTGTTGCACCAGTTGTCGCTCGGGTCTACCCATACACGAATGCGGATGGCATTGAGTCCCAGCTCTTTCATCAAAGCCGTACATTCACGCTTCTCGCCTTTAGCATTGTAGAAGTCGTATCCTTTGGATTCATATTCGGTGCACCAGCCTATGTCGGCACCTTTAGCAAAGTCCGTAGTAAGAGGCTCTTCCTTATCGGGAAGTCCACCTGCGTTGGGGTCTGTCTCATTATTGCTGCTGCATGCAAATACGGCAAAGGCAATACAAAAAAAGAAAGTCAAAAACTTCATGTGTTTCATGGCGTTATCTTAATTATTTCCGCAAATATAATAATTTAGCACATTTACTAAGGGATGAGGTTCCCAATAATTTGAAATCAACGGTCAATCGGCTGTACAAACCGACTGAGCCCTTTCATTGCCGGAAGCACCTTTCCCGTATGGTTATCAAAGAGTCCACGGTTCAACCATCCCTCCGTCACAGCATTACCACTGGCATTCTCCTCGGGAAACCACCAGAACAGCCCGGTTACATTGGCATGACGGCGCAGTTCAGCTACCAGCTCACGAGTGAAGATACGTTGCCCTTCTGCACTGACCGGGTAAAACTCGGAATATTCGTCCGCACTTTTTGCCCATCTGTCATTCTCGTGCGAATAATAAGCTGCAGTCTCCACTATCATCACCTCCTTATTCGGGAAGTGGACTGCCAAAGAATCGAGCGTAGCGGCAAGTACCCCCACCGCCTTGTGCCACATAGGATAATAACTGAGTCCGATAATATCATAATCAAGCTGCTGCAGACGATTGTAGTAGGTCTTGGTTTTATTCCATTCGCCGGCTTTCTCGGTATGGATAATTATCTTTGCTTTGGGACAGACTTCACGGCAAGCCCTGGCGCCACTTTCCAAAAGTCTCACTAACAAATCCCAGTTATCACTTCCCAACGGATCGACTTTGGCAGCAGGCCACATCATCCCATTCGTTATCTCATTTCCTACTTGTATCAAATCGGGACATGCACCGGCTTCCACCATAGACCGAAGGGTGTTTTTAGTGTATCGGTACACACTGTCAGGCAATGAGGCCGTTTCGGCATCCAGCCAACAGTCCGGCATGAACTGTTTCCCCGGGTCAGCCCATGTATCAGAATAATGAAAGTCGAGCATGAACTGATAACCCATATCCTTTATCCGTTGTCCGAATTTGGTTACGTAATCCAAATCCTGGCATACTCCTTCTCCCTTATGCTCCGCGGAGGCTTTGGAAGGCTCAACGAAAAGCCGTACACGAACAGCATTCCAACCTTGTTCCTTGAAAAAGTCAAGGGGAGCAACCGGCTCTCCAACTGCATTTCTATATACAGTTCCTGCCGCCTCGTAAGAGGGGAGCAAAGAAATATCTCCCCCCAAAAGACGCTGCTGGGCATGCCCCAACAAAACTTGGAAAGCCAGCAGAATTCCTGAAAACAATACTTTTTTCTTCATATCGAATCTTACCTTATTATTTCATTAATTATTTGCTGAAGAAATGATAATAACCGTCAATGTCATTCAGGATAGCTACGTATTTGCCGGCAACTACCGGAATATTGGCACCTCCGTTCACTCCGAATCCATATGGGAAAGTGGAAGCTCCCCAGTTGGGGGTCCATCCAGCATATAAGAATTTTGCCGTGGTATCTCCACTTGTCGCATCCAACTCATACTTCCAGACATGATTGACCACACCTTCAACCGTATTTACGGGAATCATCTTCGTATCAGTACCCCAACCGTTGAAGTCACCGGAAATCAATAATCCATCATAAACATTTTTCGGTTCATCAGTGGCAACGATGGAGAGAGTGTTCTCTTTCGTGTTCAAGGAAATCTTATAATATCCACTGGCAGGAACATAAAAATCACTTCCCTCACCATCGGCATCCTTGAGACGCGGTTTGTTGAAGTCACCTCCATCAGCTCCCCACTGGTCATCCCACTCACCGGGTACCCTTACAATCTTGAAACCTTTGTCGGACGGGAAGTAACCGGTATAGGTCAATTCTCCCTTACCCGTAACATCATCATACTTGGCACCTTCCACCGGTGACAATGGAATGACTCCCGTACCTACTTCTTCCCCAAGAGCCATCACCGATACAGCTTCCAATCAGATACCACAGTTCCGGAGCAGCTGATACCAAAGCTACATAATAGGGAGCAACAGAAAGTTCTATGACATTTGAATAGCACTCGTAACCGGCATTCAGCCTTGCCCTCATTCTCACGTACAAGGATATCCCCTCAGCAGGCAGTTGGCTCGGGTCAGTATAATTGCCCAATTTCATGATAGCTTTGTTCACCAAATCAGCCGCCGCACCAAACTCACATACTGTAACAGAGCCGTCCATTTCGATATATGTAGCGTCATCCGCTTCTGCAGAAGTGGCGTCATTCCAGGTACCGGAGACAGAAATCTGCGCATAATACTTGACGGGAGCCGTATAACCATAGTCTGGTTGTTCATAGGTCAACCTAATGGAGTCTGTGTTAGCCAAGTCATATACACCGCCTCCTAAGGCAGGCATATTCAGTTCGAAAGTACTGGGTTGCTGTACTGTCGGATTGGAGTCTCTATCATCTGTACATGCAGTGAACATCGCCACTCCCGCCAACAACAAAGTGAATAAATATCTTTTCATATTCTGTTCTTTTTTTGATTAATAACCCGGATTCTGAATTAAGTTGGAATTGTTCGCCAAATCGTTTTCAGGAAGCGCAAAAATCGCTCTGATATTGCTGAATTGCGCACCTTCATAAGTGCCTCCCATCCATTCCCATTTATAGGATGCCTGACCGGCATATTTATTGAACCGTATCAAATCCATGCGGCGGCGGCCTTCAAACCAGAATTCTCTCGCCCACTCATCACAAATATCATCCAACGTATATAGATTCTTCTGGGCAGCATTGGCACGGGAACGAAGTTCATTGATTTTCTCCTTTGCATCCGTATTAGACCCGTTCAAACGGGTAGAAGCTTCTGCATAAATCAAATAAGCCTCAGCAACACGGAAAAAAGGAAGGTCCGCATTTACATAATCGACCACCTGATTGGATTGTCCATCCGAACGGATATTACGAAACTTCACACATGCAAAACCTGCAGTCGCATCCGTTTCGTCTTTAATGGAAGCGGAAAAGCCGTCACCATAGAAAGAGCACGGTCATCATTGGCCGGAGCTGTCATTTCCGCAACCGTCTTTCCCGTAGGAGGAGTTGCCGTATAGAACTTGTCAAGCAATTGCTTGCGGACCCGGGCGCACTTTCCCCAGCTGCAATTCGTGCCGGAAGGAATCGTAACATCCATTGTTGAATTATAAGTGGCAAGAACCAGAAAATTCATCCCACCATAGCTTTTTGTAGTAACCCCGTCAAAGAGTATCGGAAAAATGTTTTCATACTGTGCCCCATTCGTATTGTTATCTGCCAGGAAAAGCATCTGATAGGCGGAATAAACCTCACCAGTCACCGGATTGGTAGCTCCCTCCGTACACAGATGATAATACCCGTTGTTTATCACCTTTTCTGCGTAATCCATGGCATTCTGCCACTGGGCAGTACCGGTATAAACCTCAGCATTCAAGTAGAGACGGGCCAGCAAATTCCATGCAGCTACCTTGTCTACACGCCCATAAGTATTCTGTCCCGGTTCTGCCATATCAGCCTCACACTCTTTCAGTTCTTTCTCAATATAATCGAAATACTGGGTACGTGTATAGCGTTCTGCCAATTCAGAAGAGACTTCTTCCGTAAATGCTGCGTTACCATACAAGTCCATGATGTAATAATACTGTAAAGCACGGATAAAACGGACTTCCGCACGTTGCATGGAAGACGTCCCGCCATCATCCGGAATCTGCTCCAAGAAAAAGTTACACAACGTGACAGTAAAATAAAGACGATAATATAGTCCGATAGAGAATGCGGCACTCGCTCCATAAGAATTGTGGAGCATTTCATCCATACCGGTATCTGTGAGCCATATCCAGTGTGCCTCATCCGTAGTGAGCTCATTCAGGTTCCATGCCATGCGGAAAAACTCTGAACGTCCTTCGTCCATGTCGTCAATATCCGCATTACCGCTCGGGCCGGTCTGTCCGGTCAAACAGAAACTTGCATATATCTTGTTAAAAAGAGCATTTTGATCCAAAGTCATGGTTTGCTGCGGATTGATAGGCTTTACATCCAAATCTCCCACACAAGACGAAAACCCTATCATAAGTGTAAAGGCAGCAACCGGAATTAATGATTTCATATTGTTGAATTTCATACTATTCTTAGTTTTAAAGGATTAAAAATTAAGGCTGAGTCCGAAAATTCCCACCAGAGGACGAGGATAGATACTGCCATCATATCCACCGTTGATTTCAGGATCCAGACCTTTGTACTTGGTTATCGTAAACACATTCTGGGCCGTGAGATAAGCACGCCCGCTGATTTTCTGCCCGAACAATTTGTCGAAAGAATAGCCCAGCGTAATGTTGTCACACTTCAAGAAAGAGGCATTCTGGATGAAATAATCAGAAAGGGCATCCAAGGCATCCACTTTCTTCCAGTTCTTGGCCAGTGACATTTGAGGCACATTGTGCCATGCATTGCCCGAATAAATACCGGTAACCGACAAATCAGAACGGCTACATTCAACAGCATTATAAGCATAATTACCCAGACTGGCACGCAGCGAGAAACTAAAATCCCAATTTTTATAAATCAATTTCGAGGAAAGTCCCATCAATACGTCCGGGTCTGATTTCTTATAGAAATAACGGTCGTTGTCATTGATGATGCCATTATTGTCACGGTCTACGAATTCGCCCTCTATCGGCTGGCCTTTCTCATCATAGACTTGCTGATAGGTGTAGAAGGCAGAGACAGCTTCGCCTACGGAATATCCCTTGATTCCATTGGAACCACTATCACCAACGGCAATTCCTCCATGACGAATGATGTATTTGTCACCTGTACTCTTCACCAGCTCGTCTATTTCATTAGTGTTGTGTGTCAGATTGAATCCCAACTCCCAACGCCAATCCTTCTGCTGAATGGCTCTCCATGTCACTGCAAATTCAAAACCCTTATTATGCAGTGAACCGATATTGCTCGTCACCTTATTCTTGAAATTGGAACCGGCAGCTACATAAACATCATTAATCAAATCCTTCGTCTTGCGATAGTAATAATCAAAATTGGCAGTGATTCTGTTGTCCAGGAATCCCAAATCAACCCCAATGTTATAAGTAGTGGTCTTTTCCCAGGTCAAGTCATTATTATAGGCATCCGGACGGTAAGTGATGCCATTACCCAAAACCGGATAATATGCTCCTTCCGAATTGGGGGTATATGAAGCAAAATAGGTATAATCGCCAATGCCTTCCTGCTGTCCGGTGATACCATAACCTGCACGAAACTTGAAATCGGAAACAGCATCCACATCTTTCAAGAAACCCTCCTCTTTCACCTTCCATGCCAATGCAACGGACGGGAACAATCCCCAACGGTTCTTTTTGGAGAAACGGGAAGAGCCATCATCACGCAAGGTGAAGGTCAGCAGATAACGGTCGAGTAAAGAGTAGTTCATACGGCCAAAGAAAGAAACCAGATAGTTCTCCGTCTTGTAGAGTGTATTTTCTGACGGATTATAGATTTCACCGGCATGTTCAAGGTTCGTATCAGGGTAAGTTCCATAATAATAGTAATCTGTCTCTTTGTGGAAATGCTGCCATTCATAACCGGCCATGATATCAAAATGGTGCGCTTTCCCGAAGTCCTTCATGTACTGTGCATACATGTTCAATGACAAATTGTATGTATCTTGTGTATTCCAACCGACACGTCCATAATAATAATTGTCAAGGTCAAAACGGTTGTAATTCTTGTTGGACTTGCCGCTTGCCACATCCATACCACCATTAACATGCAAATGCAAATCCTCGAAACCATGAATCTTATAATCCAGTTCAATGTTCCCCATCAGCACTTTTGACTTTCCTTTATCCGAACGGTTATTCAGCATCCCGACGGGATTGGCTGTAGCCAAAGTATTGATGTTGTATCCCCATTCAGAATCTTTCCAGTCTACTGCTTCGGGCCATTCCCAATATCCACCAAAGTTTTTATCATAAAATTCCGTCCCGCCATAAACCGGCTTGGTAGGGTCCATTGAAGTGGCAGCTCCAATGGCATCGGTATTGGCATAGCTTGTCACAGAGTACATGCCCTTTGCGTTGAAGTTAACCTTCAAATGCTCATCAAAAAGAGAAGGGGAAAGATTCACACTGGCCGTATAACGCTCAAAACTTGATGTTTTCAGGATACCTTGCTGATTGGTGTAGCCCAGGGAAACACGATAAGGCATATTTTTCAATCCACCGGAAACAGTGATATTATGGTCGGTACTGACTGCCGTACGATAAATCTCGTCCTGCCAGTCGGTATCGGCAAAAAGATGCTCGCCCTGAGCATTCGTATATCCTAATGCCTGATATTCCGCACTCGCCAGAAACTCTTCATCAGAATAACCATATGTGTTCTGTACAAGTTTCATGAACTCTTTGGCATTCAGTACATCCAGTTTGTCCGTAACCATGCTGACGGACACATTACCATTATAAGAAATACGGGGTTTAGAGTTACTCTGTCCTTTCTTAGTAGTAATCAGGATAACGCCATTGGAGGCACGGGAACCATAAATAGCTGTAGCCGAAGCATCTTTCAACACAGTAAAACTCTCTATATCAGCCGGATTCACCAAAGCCAATGGATTGGACATTCCTTGCACTCCATAATTATCCATGGCAAGTCCGTCAATTACAATCAACGGGTCATTACTGGCATTCAATGAAGAACCGCCACGGATACGAATAGTGGCACTGCCACCCGGCTCACCACCATTGTTAACAACACTGACACCGGCAATCTTGCCTTGCATCATGTCTTGGGCAGATGTCGTCAGCCCCTTGTTCATTTCATCCGGTTTAATTGCCGTTACAGACCCGGTCAAATCATTTTTCCTAGCCACACCGTAACCGATGACCACAACCTCATCCAACAATTCACTGTCTTCCTGCAGGGTCACGACTACACTGGAAGCTGCAACCACCTCCTGAGTCTTATAACCGATAAAAGAAACTACCAAAGTAGAACCTTTGGGTACATTCAGTGAAAAATTACCGTCAAGATCGGTGATAGTCCCGTTTGTGGTATTTCCTTTTTCTACTACACTTGCACCTATCACTCCACCCAGGGCATCTTTAACATGCCCTTTCACAGTGATGCTTTGTGCATAAGTGCCTACTGACAAGAATAGCCCTAGGATTAAGGGCAGAATCATCCGATAGATTCTAAGATTAACTTGCTTCATGCATTCAATAAATTAAAGTTAACAATATCAATTATCTGTATATTTGTACGTAAGAAAGTATCTGTAACCAGGAGTCTATTCTTCCGCTATCAAATTCAAGTCTTGCCTTTCACCGGCAAATTTAGAGCAACATCATTTTCCCCGAAAGCAGATATCGGACATAAGAGGATAAAAAAAGGACAAACCCTCACCAGATATATTCTGATGAGGGTTTGTCCTTGTAAAAGCGGCATTATTCTGCCGCGTATTGTTTAGGGGGAAGTCCGAACTCTGCCTGAAAACATTTAGAAAAATAAGAGTGATTGGAAAAGCCTACCATATACATTACCTCTGCCACTGTAAACTTTTTCTGCTGCAACAACATGGCTGCTTTTTTCATGCGGATGGACTTGATATATTCCACAGGGGTCATTCCCGTCAGCTGTTTCAGTTTGCGGTACATCTGCTTGTTGTTGGTCGCCGCCCAGTCACAAAGAGTATTCACATTCAGCTCGGAATCCGAAATATGCTCTTCTATCAAGCGGGTGACATTTGCCAGAAATTTCTCGTCATACGAAACGGCCTCTATCGCTTTCGGAGTAGCAAGTACCTCCATACGCGCCTTGGCCTCATGAGTCTGCTTGCTGGAGAGTAACTGCTCTACCCGCAAGAGCAGGATATCCGGCTCGAAAGGTTTGGCTATGAAGGTATCAACGTGTAACTGTATACTCTCAAGTTCTGTCTCCTTATCACTCTTAGCCGTCAGCAGAATGATCGGGATGGTGGATGTAGGGATATGTTTTTTCAAACGCCGTACCATCTCTAACCCATCCATTACAGGCATCATTACATCCGAAACAATCAAATCGGGCAGCAATTCCATGGCAAGCTCCAATCCGGATTTGCCATTTTCTGCCACACGACAGCGATATTTGGCATGCAGAATCTGGTAAATGAATTCCGCCACTTCCGCATTATCATCTACAATCAATACAAGAGGAGCATCCGGTGAAAGAATATCCGGTGATGAATCAGGTACCCCTACCGGAGCTGTCTGCTCTTGATTCACAACCGGCAAAGTCAGGGTTACCGTAGTACCAACATTCTCCTCTGACATCAGCCGAACATTGCCACCATGCAATTCCGTATAGGTTTTCACCAAATAAAGTCCGATTCCAGTTCCCTCATTTTTTCCCGCAGTCTTGGATGATTGGAAGAAACGCTGGAAAATATACGGTTGGTCCTGAACTGGTATTCCGGTACCGGTATCTGCCACAGAAATATACACCTCCCTCCCACCTTCGGGAGCATCCAAAGAAAGAGTAACGGTTCCGCCTTCCGGCGTATATTTTACAGCATTGGAAAGCAGATTATCCAAAACAGACTCCAACTTGATGGCATCCATCTGAATGTATAGTTGTTCCCGATTCGTCCGAAATTCACAAGCGAGCTGTTTTTCCTTCATTTTTCCTTCTGTATAGAGTGCAAGCAAATCACGTGCAAAAGAGACCAGTTCTATCTGTGATAAAATCAATAAAGTCCTATTGCCGCTATCCACCCGGTTCAAGTCCAGCCCTTGATGAATCAATGAATTCAGTTTCATGGCATTGCGCTGAACCAATTCGAGCTGCTTCTTCTCCTGCTGATTCCTAATTTCCGGCAACATCCTGCTGATAGGGGCAATAATCATACTTAAAGGTGTCTTGAGGTCATGGGAAAGATTGGTAAAGAATTCCAGTTTGGCACGCGACTGTTCCAAAATCTTCTCCTTTTCCAAATGTTCCAGCTTCAAGCGGTTTTTCACACGGAAAAAGTGAATGGTCCAAACAATCAAAGCGCAGCATAACAGCATATAAAATGCCTTCGCCCACGAAGTATAGTACCATGGTGGAAGGATATGGACATCCAGACTATATATTTGTTCAAAGGGTTTGCCATAGGAATCCAGCTTACTTGCCATTAACCGATAGTTTCCATAATCCAGATTATTATAAATGATGCGGTTGGTATTGGGAGCCAGAAGAGTCCACTCACGCTCTACCCCTTCCAGACGATATACAATCCTGCTTTTCTCCTCCAGCGAGTAAGGCAAATCCGACAGTTCAAAAGCAAGATTATTCTGGTTGTACTCCAAGTTTATCTGTTCCATAAGACGGATGCTCCGGCAGTTTTTCTCCGAACCGGGCAAATAAAGCCGGTTATTCACATAAAGGGCTGTCAGCAATAACGGGCGTTCCGGATGTTCCGCCAGCAATGCATCCGGGGAGGAAATGGCAAAGCCATCCGCTGTGCCCAAGTATAGTTCACCCTCTTTCCTATCAAAGAACAAGCTGGTAAAACGTTTGTCGGCAATACTCAGGCGTCGCACTTCCAATGTCCGCTGGTCTGCCACCCAAAATCCGTCAGTAGTGGATATCCATATCTTTCCTTCAGCCTCTATCATGGAAAGCACTTCATAATGATTGAAAGCATCGAACGGCAAAACCTTTACCCTATTATCCGAAGGCTCCACACGCATTACTCCACCGGGAAAGCCAATCCAAATACAACCATCCTCGGCACACAAGACAAAATTGGGCCTTTGCCCCTCCTTGAACTCTCCTGAAGCAATATGGGTAATATTATTGGTAGAAGAATTTATTTTCTCAACACTGTTGGCACTACTGAGCAGGGCCAGTGCATTTCCTTCACTGTCGGGAACCATCTGGTTGATGAACATACCCGACAAACCATTGTGTATGGAATAGGTTCCTTCGGCTACATATGGGTGTGTAGAGGCATGCAGCAGTTTATGTTTGTCCACGACAAAAATACCGCCCAAACAAGTAGCTACCCATAACTTTCCATTCTTGTCTTCGAAAAGACCATATGCCCAGTTAGTATTGTAGCGACGGGTACTGTCTACTATACTATAAGGTATAAACTGGCGGCTTTCCTCATCATAGCGGCTGATGCTCCCGTCTGTTACCACCCAAAGGTATCCGTCCCGGTCTTCATACAACTGTCGTACCCGGTTATGGGTCAAAGGAAAATTCTTATCTCCCATCTTGTACCAGGTAACATCCCTGCCCTTTCCCGGCACCCGGCCTTCCGGCCTTTCCTCCTCAGAAAACGTGAAACGGATAAGTCCATTTGTTCCCCCAAACCAAAAATTACCATGCACATCACGCAACATGGAATAAAACTGGTTTCCTTCCCCCGTCCCGGTAATCCGCGATATGGGAACATAGCGTAATGTCTCTTTACAACGTGCCATGGATATGCCATAGTCCGTCCCCAGCCAGATATTCCGTTCACAATCCGCATAAACAGTCCATACAATGTTGTTGGACAGTGACTGGAGGTTCCGCGAATCATGCACGATATGCTGTAAAGGTGAATCTTCTCCGTATATGTACAGTCCATTGTCTGTCCCCACCAACAATTGCCCATATCCATCCAAAGCCATTGATTTGACAGAATTGTCATGAAAAGCATCAATTCTCTGTATTTGCCCGTCGGCAGGAGTATATTTGAAAAGACATCCTTCCGTACCTATCCAAATACATTTCCTCACCGCATCTTCCAACAAAGAGTTTACAAACAGATTACTTTTATTCCTGCTAGCAGGTAGTTCTATCATTTCAAAACGTCCGGTAACGGATGTATAGCGGCAACAGCCATTATAGGTACCAATGTAAAGCTGATGGTCTGAAGAATGGATAAGAGAGTAAATTGTCTGATGAGGGATACCTTCTTTTACGGAAGAAATCTCACGGGTCTGTGGATGATACGTATACAGCCCGTTCAGTGTGCCCAACCACAGCAACCCATCGTACATCACCAGTGTACGGATGTCCGTCGGAAAATCAATTCCCGGTTCCTCATAAGTATCTGTCCGGTAATTGTATATCAATAACCCGTTGTCTGCTCCCAGATAAAGATAGGTACTGTCTACTACTTCTCCGCAATAAATACGCGTATTGCTACGTTCGCCAAAAATGAAATGCGGTTGGGTGGAATAGCCGTCATAGCTGAACAGACCTTTATCCGAACCTATCCATATCAGTCCTTGTGTATCTTGCAGAAAACAGCTGATGACAGATGCCTCTGTCCCTAAACTGATATTCTGAAACAACCGGTAATCGGGCTTCTGTGCCCACATATGGCAAGGAAGGACAGTCTGTAAAAGTATAAAAACAAAAAGAATATATTTGTACATACTCAAGGTTATATTCATTAAAGGTCCGGACAAAGATAAGAAACCGCAATCGTTTGCACAAACTTACAACCCGATAAACCTCAACGGATAAGCACAATTTACCTTATTACGTTATTTTTGCAATCGGATTAGGGAAGTTTACCTTATCTTTGTCCTCAAAACTATACCATGAATAAACCGCAGATTACCATCAAGGATATTGCCCGGGCGCTGAATGTCTCCCCCTCCACTGTGTCGAGGGCGCTGAAAGACAATCCGGACATCAGCAAGGAAACACGTGACCTTGTCCATGCCTATGCGCGCGAGCATAACTACAAGCCCAACGTACTTGCCGTAAATCTCCGCGCAAGCCGCAGCAATACCATCGGCGTCATTGTCCCCCAACTGGTACACCACTTCTTTTCCTGCGTATTGAGCGGAATTGAGAAAGCAGCGGCGGATGCCGGATATAATATCATAGTGGCGCAGAGCAGCGAATCGTACGAGCAGGAAGTGAAAATTGTACATTCTTTCCTTGCCGCCCGTGTCTGCGGAGTCATCGCTTCACTTGCCAAGGACACTTCCCAATACGACCATTACCAGGAGCTGCTGAACAACGATATTCCCATTGTCTTTTTACGACCGTATCTGTACGGGGCTGAAAACCGAGCGAGTGGTGGTGGACGACTATGCCGGCTCCTTTGCCGCCGTGGAATACATGATACAGACCGGATGCAAGCGTATCCTTTTCTATGGTGCGGCTCCCCACCTAGAGATTACCAAGAATCGCCGGAACGGCTACCTGGATGCCATGAAGAAGTATAAAATTCCGGTGGACGACAGCATGATTCTGTTGTGCGACACCCGTGAACGCGCCATCTCCATCACTCCCGACCTGCTGGAAAGCGAAAACCGCCCTGACGGTTTCTTTGCCATCAACGACGAGACAGCTTCGGGCATACTGTATGCCTGCAAACTGGTCGGCGTAAAAGTTCCCGACGAAGTATCCATCTGCGGATTCACCGACGGAGCCATTGCGCAAAGCACCGACCCGAAGCTGACTACCGTGGAGCAGCATGGCGAGGAAGTAGGTAAAAGCGCTTTCAGCATTCTGACCGGAAAGCTGGAGGGAGAAGAGAAAAGCAACAACAAGATAGTACGTACCAATCTGGTGATAAGAGGAACTACGAAATAATAAAACATATTAAACCATCATGAAAGTAAAACCCGATTTAAGTTTCTGGAAGCTGTGGAACATCAGCTTTGGTTTTTTCGGCGTACAGATTGCATATGCTTTGCAGAGTGCAAACATCAGCCGTATCTTTTCCACTTTGGGTGCAGACCCGCATAATTTGAGTTATTTCTGGATATTACCGCCGTTGGCAGGTATCATTGTACAACCCATCGTGGGAGCCGCCAGTGACAAGACCTGGACACGCTTCGGGCGGCGCATCCCTTATCTGTTTATAGGTTCGTTGGTGGCCGTACTCGTCATGTGCCTGCTACCCAATGCCGGAAGCTTCGGCATGGCAGTAAGTACAGCCATGATTTTCGGACTGGTATCGCTGATGTTCCTCGACACCTCCATCAATATGGCCATGCAACCCTTCAAAATGATGGTGGGCGACATGGTGAATGAGAAACAAAAAGGACTCGCCTACTCCATCCAGAGTTTTCTCTGCAATGCAGGCAGCCTGGTAGGCTATCTCTTCCCGTTCATCTTTGCATGGATTGGCATCAGCAATACAGCTCCCCAAGGAGTAATCCCCGACTCGGTGATTTACTCATTCTACATCGGAGCAGCCATCCTTATCTTCTGCGTTATCTACACTTCGGTCAAAGTAAAAGAGATGCCGCCTGCCGAATATGCAGAGTATCACGGCATCACCGAAGAAGAGGAACATGAAAAGACCAACATGCTGAAGCTGCTCATCAAGGCTCCGAAAGCATTCTGGACTATCGGACTGGTACAGTTCTTCTGCTGGTTTGCTTTTATGTTCATGTGGACCTATACCAACGGCAGCATCGCTGCCAATGCTTTTGATGCTCCTACAGTAGAGCACCTGGTAGATGGTGTCACCAAAGTGGTACTCGACACCAAGAGCCTGCAATATCAGAATGCCGCCGACTGGGTAGGCGTACTGTTTGCCGTACAAGCCATCGGCTCTGTGCTTTGGGCCATCTGCATACCGATGTTCAAGGACCGTCGCCGGGTCTACTCACTCAGCCTTGTTCTGGGAGGTATAGGTTTCATTTCCACCTACTTCATACACGACCCTTATATGCTCTTCATTTCCTTCTTGCTGATAGGTTGTGCATGGGCTGCCATGCTGGCACTGCCGTTCACCATCCTGACCAACGCACTGAGCGGAGGACACATGGGTACTTATCTGGGACTTTTCAACGGTACTATCTGTATCCCGCAGATTATAGCAGCTGCTTTGGGCGGCACCATCCTTGCCTTGTTTACTCCCCAAGGAGGACTGCCTCCTGAAATCAATATGCTTGTGCTGGCAGGAATCATGCTGATAATCGGCGCCGCCTGCGTATACCTCATCAAAGAGAACCAAGGAGAAAAAAGCAAGTAAGCACACGCCTCCGAAACATAACACACAAAGAACCGAGACCGGCACACCGTACAAAGGACAGCCGTTATCTTTGTAATAAAGACATGAATCATACCGTATGATTACCATAATCATATCGTATGATTCATGCTTTCATACCGTATGATTGTTACCTCTTCTTCTGACCGTACATAGCATCTGTTATTGACGAGCCTACCAGCCCTCCGGCAAGAAAGCAGGTAAAAAAAAGCCTACCGCACGTTTGTTTTTTTCCTTTCCATTTCTTCTTTATTTCCGCATATTGCGTATCTTTACGGCGATAACTACAGAAAACACGTCGCCATGAAGAAATACCTCAAGACCGATGAATGGAACATCATCGAAGACCAATTCCACCCCGACCGTCAACGGATGTCGGAAAGTATATTCAGCCTCGGAAACGGACGTTTCGGGCAACGGGGGTATTTTGAGGAGCCTTACAGCAGTGACAGTTACCGTGGTTCATTTGTGGCCGGCATCACTTTCCTGGACAAAACCCGCGTAGGATGGTGGAAAAACGGATTTCCCCCATATTACACCCGTATACCCAAGGCTGCTGACTGGAGCCGCATCAACCTGCGCCTCATCGATGAGGAACTCGATTTGGCAGGCTGGGATGTCGACAGCTTCAACCGCCGCCTGGATATGAAGGAAGGTATCTTCTACCGGGACATGGAGGTGACGTCTCCTCGCGGAAACCAGCTCCGCATCCATGTAGAGCATATCACAAATATGGCAAGACCCAACCTCTGTCTCATCAAGTACAGCGTGTCTTCCATCAACTATACCGGCAGAATCTCACTCGTGCCCATCCTTGACGGGAATATAGTAGACGATGCCGATCTGCCAAACCTGAAAATATGGAACATACTGCGTTCCGGTTCTACCAGCAGCTGTGCCTATCTCTGGACACAGACCCGCCGGGAAGATGCACAAGTGTGCTACGCCATGACTTACCAATTCTTCAAAAACAACAAGGAAACCACTGCCAACCTCATACGGATAGAAAAGGAAAAGCAGACCGGTTTCAGCGTAGGTGCCGACGTGAAACCCGGAGACAACGTGACACTCATCAAATACACCGCCATTGCTTCTTCTCTCTACCACGAACGGAGTGAATTGGTGGAACACTCCGTGGCCGAGGCACGCGAAGCCAAGAGCATAGGCTGGAATACGCTGGTAGAAGAGCATCGAAGGGCCTGGCAGGAAATCTGGGACGAAACGGATGTCGTCATCGAAGGGGATCCGGAAGCGCAACAAGGTATCCGGTACAACATATTCCAACTGTATCAGACTTACCGGGGAGATGATCCGCGCCTAAACATCGGCCCCAAAGGATTCACCGGAGAAAAATATGGCGGAAATACTTATTGGAACACGGAACTGTGTTGTGTACCGTTTTTTCTGCTCTCCACTCCCAAAGAGATTGCAAAGAACTTGCTGGCATATCGGTACAACCAGCTTCCCAAAGCCATCGAAAACGCCCGTAAACTGGGTTTCAAGGACGGTGCAGCGTTGTTTCCGCAGGTAACCAACAATGGAGAGGAATGCCACAGTGAATGGGAAATAACCTTCGAGGAAATCCACCGTAACAATATCATTGTCTATGCCATCGTTCAGCATGCAGCGCTGACGGGCAATATGGACTATATCGCTAAATATGGCCTGGAAGTAATGATTGCCGTCAGCCGTTTCTGGAGCCAACGGGTATCCTTCTCCCAACCCAAACAGAAATATGTCATACTGGGGGTTACCGGCCCGGATGAATACGAAAACAATGTGGACAACAACTGGTACACTAACTATTCCTGTATACAGTGCCTCAAGATGACCCTCCGTTTTCTGGAAATGGTGGCACAGCAATATCCGGATGAATATGCCCACATACGCCGCATCACCAATCTCGACCAAGTGAAGGAAAGTGCCCGGTGGAGAGACATCATCGAACACATGTATCTGCCGGAAGACAAGGAACGGGGTATTTTTATCCAAAATGACGGCTATATGGATAAAGTACTGGAAAGTACAGATAACATTCCTGCCGAAGAACGCCCCATCAACCAACATTGGTCATGGGACCGCATTCTGCGCTCTTGCTACATCAAGCAGAGTGACGTGTTGCTCGGACTTTACCTCTATTATTTCTATTTCGACACGGAAACCGTCCGCCGCAATTTCGAGTTCTATGAGCCGATGACCGTACACGAATCCTCCCTTTCTCCCCACATCCATTCCATCCTGGCTGCACGCATCGGCAAAGTGGAAAAAGCTTACCAGCTTTTCCTGCATGCCACGCGGCTTGACCTGGACGACTACAACAACGAAGCGGACCAAGGTCTGCACATAACCAGTATGCCCGGCAGCTGGCTGGCCATTGTACGCGGATTTGCAGGTATGCAGGTGCTGAAGGAGACGTTGTGTTTCTCCCCTGTCATACCGCAAAAATGGGACAGCTATTCATTCAAGGTGAATTATCTGAAAAACACACTTCACATACGGGTAGGAAAAGAAATCGAAATCTCGCTTACAGCAGGCAGCAAAGTGGACATACAAGTCTACGGACACCCATATACGCTGGAACGGGGGACGGAATTGAAAATTAATATGCCAATGTGCCAATGACCTGCGGCGTGATAGCGCAGCATAAACATTGCGCAGCCAATTAGCACATTGGCACATTAAATCATCATTTATCCTATAACCGGGAGAACATTTGGTTGTTTTCCCGGTTTTATGTTTTTATATATACCTGAACGAATAACTATATACTTGTTTACCAATGAAAAAAATGTTTCTTTTCGCCCTGGTCATGGCGTTGCTCATCACGTCGTGCGGGCAAAAACAAAAGGGTAGCAATACCCTTATCCGACCGGTGAAGACTGCGCAAGTCAGTTCACAGTCGGTTATCCGCAAAGACTTCTCCGGAATAGTGGAAGCCGTGGAATATGTGAGACTTGCCTTCCGCGTCAGCGGACAAATCATCAGCCTCCCGGTTGTAGAGGGACAGCGGGTAAAAAAGGGGCAACTGATTGCCGCCATCGACCCACGCGACATCTCCCTGCAATATGCAGCCGACAAGGCTGCCTACGAAACAGCTGCCGCACAAGTGGAACGTAACAAACGGCTGCTTGGCCGCCAGGCTATCTCCGTGCAGGAATACGAAATCAGCGTAGCCAACTATCAGAAAGCAAAATCCACTTACGAGTTGTCCGGCAACAATATGCGGGATACGCGGCTGACAGCCCCTTTCGAGGGTTCCATCGAAAAACGGCTGGTAGAGAACTATCAGCGTGTCAATGCAGGAGAAGGGGTTGTACAGCTGGTAAATACACAGAAGCTACGAATCAAGTTCACCGTACCGGATGATTATCTCTATCTGCTCCGTGCCAAGGACGTAAAGTTCAAGGTGGTGTTCGACAGCTACCCCACAGAGGCTTTCGATGCCAGACTGGAAGAGTATCTTGACATCTCCACAGCAGGGACGGGTATTCCGGTGACAATAACAATTGACGACCCGCACTTTGACCGTACACGTTATGACGTAAAACCGGGATTCACATGCAAAATAAAGCTGGCATCGGATGTCGCTCCCTTTCTGGAAGAAAAGCTGATGAATGTACCGTTAAGCGCCGTATTTGGCGACAGTGAAAACCGGAAAACGTATGTATGGGTGGTGGAAGGTAATAAAGTCAGTCGCCGCGAAGTGACCGTTTATTCTCCAACGGGAGAGGCAAACCTGCTTATTTCTAAAGGGTTGGAACCGGGAGAAACCGTTGTGACGGCCGGAGTATACCAGCTGACAGAAGGAGAAGCAATAAAGGTACTAATGTGATTAATCACATTGGCACATTACATTCCCCATTTATCTAAAAAATATTCATTATGAATCTAGCCCAATATTCATTAGACAACACGAAGATAGTCTACTTCTTTCTGGCTGTGCTGCTTATCGGCGGTATACTGTCATTCGGCAGGTTGGGAAAGAAGGAAGACGCACCTTTCGTCATCAAGTCGGCAGTCATCATGACACGCTACCCGGGAGCGGAGCCGGCAGAAGTGGAACGGCTCGTCACCGAACCCATCTCCCGAGAAATACAGTCGATGAGCGGCGTCTACAAGATAAAGTCAGAGTCTATGTACGGACTCTCCAAGATAACCTTCGAACTGCAACCGTCACTCTCTGCCGCATCCATTCCGCAGAAGTGGGACGAACTGCGGCGTAAAGTGCTCAACATACAGCCCCAACTGCCCGCAGGCTCTTCTGTACCGACCGTCTCGGATGATTTTGGAGACGTTTTCGGCATCTATTACGGCCTGGTGGGTGACGACGGTTTCTCTTATGAAGAAATGAGAAACTGGGCGGAACGAATCAAGACACAAGTCATCACGGCAGACGGTGTGATGAAGGTAGCCCTTTTCGGTACACAGACAGAGGTCATCCATATATTCATCTCCGTAAACAAGCTGGCAGGAATGGGTATCGACCCCAAGCAGCTGGCCAGCCTGCTACAATCGCAGAACCAGATTATCAATACGGGTGAAATCAGCGCCGGAGAACAACAGTTACGCATTGTGGCCAACGGTACCTACACGACTGTCGATGATATCCGCAACCAGGTTATCACTACCTCCGGCGGACAAGTCAAGCTGGGTGACATCGCCATCATTGAAAAGGGATACATGGAACCTCCCGGCAATATCATGCACGTCAACGGAAAGCGCGCCATCGGTATCGGCATCTCCACCGACCCGACAAAGGATGTGGTAAAAACCGGTGAACTGGTAGACCGGAGGCTTGCCGAACTCATGCCCCTCATCCCCGTGGGGCTGGAACTGGAAAGTCTGTATCCCGAAAACGTGATTGCCAAAGAAGCCAACAACGGGTTCATCATCAATCTGATAGAATCCATCCTGATTGTGATTGTAATCATCATGCTGGTGATGGGCATGCGTGCAGGAGTACTGATTGGCTCTTCCCTTATATTCTCTATCGGAGGCACACTGCTCATTATGTCGTTTCTTGGCGTAGGTCTGAACCGGACCTCCCTCGCCGGATTCATCATAGCCATGGGAATGCTGGTGGACAATGCCATCGTGGTGACAGATAATGCCCAAATTGCCATTGCCCGCGGCATCGACCGCCGAAAAGCGCTGATAGACGGTGCCACCGGTCCCCAATGGGGATTGCTGGGAGCAACGTTCATTGCCATCTGTTCGTTTCTGCCACTGTATCTGGCTCCCTCTTCCGTAGCCGAAATCGTGAAACCGCTATTCGTAGTGTTGGCCATTTCCCTGGGATTAAGTTGGGTGCTGGCGTTGACACAAACCACTACATTCGGCAACTTCATACTGAAAGCAAAGGCTAAAGATGGTGATAAAGACCCATACGACAAGCCTTCTACCATAAATTCGCCTCCATCCTCGGCACACTGATACGCAAGAAGGCGTTGACCCTTGGAAGCATTACAGCACTGTTCATCCTCTCCCTCATCGTCATGGGACTGATGCCCCAGAACTTCTTCCCTTCTCTGGACAAGCCCTACTTTCGGGCAGATGTATTCTATCCGGACGGGTACAGCATCCGCGAAGTAGAAACCGAAATGAAAAAGGTGGAAGCGCATCTGATGCAGCAGCCGGAAGTGAAACGGGTATCCGTCACATTCGGCAGCACACCGTTGCGTTACTATCTGGCCTCCACTTCCGTCGGCCCCAAACCTAACTTCGCCAATATCCTGGTGGAAGTAACGGACAGCAAATATACCAAGAAGCAGGAAGAGAATCTTGATGCCTACATGAAGGCCAACTATCCCAATGCCATCACCCGTACCATGTTGTTCAAGCTCTCTCCTGCTGTAGATGCCGCCATTGAAATCGGGTTCATCGGCAATAACACGGATACGCTGGTCATGTTGACCAACAAGGCTCTGGACATCATGCACCGTGACGGCGAACTTATCAACGTGCGCAACTCCTGGGGCAATAAGATACCGGTATGGCATCCCGTTTACAGTCAGGAGCGTGCACAACCGTTGGGTATCTCCCGTCAAAGCATGGCACAGAGTATCCAGATCGGTACGAACGGCATGACACTTGGGGAATATAGGGAAGGAGACCAGGTACTTCCCGTTCTGTTGAAGGATAAAACTATCGACTCTTTCCGCATCAACGACTTGCGTACACTCCCCGTATTCGGCACTGCACGCGAAACAACCACTCTGGAACAAGTCGTCAGCCGGTTCGACTTCCAGTACAAGTTCTCCAATGTGAAAGACTACAACCGGCAGATGGTGATGATGGCGCAGGCCGACCCACGCCGCGGTGTGAATGCCATTGCCGCCTTCAACCGTATATGGAAGCAAGTGCAAGAAGAGATTGATGTGCCCGAAGGTTACACCATGAAATACTTCGGAGAGCAGGAAAGCCAGGCAGAAAGCAATGCCGCACTGGCAGCTAACCTGCCGCTGACATTCTTCCTTATGTTCGTCACCTTGCTGTTTCTGTTCCGCAGCTACCGGAAGCCGATTGTTATCCTGCTGATGCTGCCGCTTATCTTTATAGGTATTGTACTGGGACTGGTGGTATTGGGGAAATCATTCGACTTCTTCTCCATCCTCGGCTTGCTGGGGCTGATTGGAATGAATATCAAGAATGCCATCGTGCTGGTGGACCAGATTGATACGGAAACCGCTGCCGGAAAAGCACCGCGTGAAGCCGTTATCAGTGCAACGACCACCCGTATTGTCCCGGTGGCCATGGCATCGGGTACCACTATCCTGGGAATGTTGCCGTTATTGTTCGACGCCATGTTCGGCGGCATGGCGGCAACCATCATGGGTGGTTTGCTGGTAGCCTCGGCATTGACACTATTCGTGCTGCCGGTGGCTTATTGCGCCATTCATAAAATCAAGTGAGAGAACATTCAACAATTTACAGTTTACCTATTGAATGATGAAAACAAATATACTTATTCTATCATTACTGTGCTCAGGACTGAATGCCGGGGCACAACAAGCATATCTGAGCCGCGAAGAATACCGCGACAAGGTAGAAGCATACAGCCAGATTCTGAAACAACAGCATCTGAAAACATTCGCCAGTACCGAGGCACGCAAGATTGCCTCCACCGGTTTCCTGCCCCAGATTGACATCACCGCCGAGGGTACCGCCAATCTCAATCATCTGGACCAATGGAACAGTCCGAAAGGAGACTACCACCCTTATACCTATCAGGCACTTGCCACCTTGACGCAGCCGCTTTATACCGGAGGTTCCCTAATAGCCCAAAAGAAAGTGGCGCAAGCCGAAGAGGCACTGGACCAACTTACCACAGAGCTGACCCTCGACCAGATACACTATCAAAGTGACGCCGTCTATTGGAATGCCTCTGCCGCCCGTGCCGGTCTGAAAGCCGCGGCTACCTTTCAGGATATTGTACAACAGCAGTACGACATCATCCAAGACCGCTTTGATGACGGTGCCATCAGCCGCACAGACTTGCTGATGATTTCCACCCGACGTAAGGAAGCCGAATTGCAGTACATCAAGGCACGCCAAAACCATACCCTTGCCCTGCAAAAACTGAATATCCTTATGGGCTCGGAACCGGACGCTCCCATAGACAGCATAGCCGAAATAGATATACCGACTGCTCCCATCATACCTCTGGGCCTGGATGATGTGCTGCTTCGCGCCGGGCAGAATATGCCAGTACCTCCGTGAACATCGCCCGCAGTGAAGCGCAACGGCATGCCGCCCTCAGCCGCTACAACCCACAAGTCAGCATGTTCCTCGCCACCGGTTGGGATACGGGAATCGCCTATATGGGGCAGGATGTACCTCATACTCCCGTCGCAGGGGTCAACGTCAGCATCCCCATCTTCCGTTGGGGAGCCCGCTTCAAGACAAACCGCCAACAGAAAGCCTATATCGGCATACAGAAGCTGCAACAAAGCTATGTAACGGACAATATTCTGGAAGAGCTCTCCGCAGCCACCACAAAACTGACGGAAACTGAACAGCAAGTCAAGACGGCCCGGGAGAATATGATACTCGCCGAAGAGAATCTGGGCCTTGTCACCTTCTCTTATAATGAAGGAAAAGCCAGCATGGCAGATGTGTTGTCCGCACAACTCTCGTGGACGCAGGCACACACCAACCTGATTGATGCGTATCTGGCAGAGAAGATGGCGGTGGCTGAATATGGGAAGGTGGTTAGTGAATGAAAATAAACAAAGAACGACACCCCACTATTCTTCTGGGATGTCGTTCATACCCTAACAATCTAAAAACCTCAAAAAAAGAACCCTAAACACATTTACTCCCTGGAAAAAGAATAAGGATAATCTTCCGGCTGCGTACCTCTCTTCATATTAGGCTGGCTACCCATATCAAACCTCAAGGTACCGCCATTCAGCAAATCGCCATGCGTCAGATAATTCCTGGAATAATCCACGCCGTTCACCTTGAGAGACTCGATATACATGTTCTCCGGTGAGTTATCCGGAGCGTCAATAGTCAGAGACTTGCCGTTCTCAAAATGGAGGGTAGCCTTACGGAACAGAGGGGCGCCCAGCACATATTCGTCCGTACCAGGGCAAACCGGATAGAAACCAAGTGCAGAGAAGACATACCACGCCGAAGTCTGACCGTTGTCCTCGTCACCGCAGTAACCGTCGGGACCGGCAGTGTACATGCGGTTCATAACCTGACGAAGCCAATATTGGGCCTTCCAAGGCTCCCCAGCATAATTATAAAGGTAAATCATGTGCTGGATGGGCTGGTTGCCATGAGCATAGTTACCCATATTCATCACTGTCATCTCACGGATTTCATGGATTACCTGGCCGTAGTAGCTGTCATCGAACAAGGGCGGGACAATAAATACAGAGTCAAGCATCTCTACGAAAGACTCTTTTCCACCCATCAGGTCTATCAGACCTTGAGGGTCGTGGAATACAGACCAGGAATAGTGCCAGCTGTTACCTTCAGTAAAGGCGTCGCCCCACTTCAAAGGAGAGAAAGGAGACTGGAACTGGCCGTCCTGATTACGACCACGCATCAGCTTGCTTTCCTTATCAAACACATTCCTATAGTTCATGGCACGTTCCGCAAAGAGTTTCTGCTCCTTCTTCGGACGGTTCAGTTCTTTTGCCATGCGGTAGATGCACCAGTCATTATAAGCATACTCAAAGTACGGGCAGTGTTCTCGTTGATTTTCACATCGTAGGGAACATAACCAAGCTTGTTGTAATACTCATAGCCGAGGCGACCCGTGGAAGAAACCTCGGGATGGACACTCTTAGTACCACTGATGAGACCTTCGTACAGTGTCTGCACGTCCTCCACCTTCACGCCTTTTAGATAGGCATCTGCCAGCACGGAAGCAGAGTTGTTGCCAATCATACAGCCACGGTGACCCGGACTTGCCCATTCGGGAAAGAAACCGCTTTCCTTATAGGTGTTGACAAGGCCTTCCTGAATCTGCCTGTTCACCGACGGATACATCAGGTTGAGGAACGGGAAAAGACAGCGGAAAGTGTCCCAGAAACCGGTATCCGTATACATATAGCCGGGCAACACTTGCCCATTGTAGGGACTGTAATGAATCGGATTTCCCGCCTCATCCAGTTCATAGAATGCACGCGGGAACAACAAGGAACGATACAAACATGAGTAGAAAGTACGGTACTGGTCAAGGGTTCCGCCTTCCACATCAATACGGCCCAGCACCTTGTTCCAGGCATCCTGACCTTTCTGAACCAGTGTTTCCAAATTGTCATTGCCAAGCTCCTTCAAGTTACGGTCAGCCTGCTCAAAACCGATGAAAGAAGAGGCTACACGGGCATGTACCACTTCACCCTTACGGGTTTTGAAACCGATAACAGCACCGGCATGTCCGGCTTCCTGCTCAACCTTATTCTCGCTCAAGACGCCATCGGCTACAGAAGCCTTATAAGTAAAAGGCTTGTCGAACTCTATCACGAAATAGTTCTTGAAGTTCTCGGGAACACCGCCGCTGTTACGGGTAGTATAACCGATAATACGATTCTGTTCCGGAAGTATCTTCACATAAGAGCCCTTGTCAAAGGCATCGACAACAATGTATGAATGATCATTTTCAGGGAAAGTGAAACGGAACAATACGGCACGGTCGGTAGGGGTGAACTCGGTAACCACATCGTGTTCGGCAAGATACACCTTATAATAATGAGGAAGTGCCACTTCGCCCTTGTGGGAGAACCAGCTTGCACGCTTCTCTTCATCAAACTCGGGTTTGCCAACCACCGGCATGATGGAGAACTGCCCGTAGTCGTTAATCCAGGGACTGGGCTGGTGTGTCTGCTTGAAACCACGGATCTTGTTCGCTGTATAGACGTATTGCCAGCCGTCACCCATCTTACCCGTCTGAGGAGTCCAGAAGTTCATACCCCAGGGACGTGCGATCGCAGGATAGGTATTACCGGTGGAAAGCTCGAAAGTAGACTGCGTGCCGACAAGAGGACTGACATACCGGGTAAAGTCTTTGGCATGCAGCCATAAAGCACTGCTCACAAAAAAAAACAATAGGATTAATTTTCGCATAATAGTAATTCCTTTATTTCAAAGTTTATTCCAGATGTAAATCTGCACTCATTAAGAAAGTATTATATGGTCCCCATTTAGACGAAATAAACCATATCTTATCCTCATTATCTTTAAGAGGATGTAAATAAGCGCAATAGTGAGTTGGATATAACACTTTGGGAGACCCCCATTCTGTAATATCTTCTGCCGTACAATAAAGGATACAACTTTTCTTTGTTATAGGAGTCTTATCATAATTAGGATCATAATTATAGGTCAAAATCCAACGTTTGAACTTTTTATGCCACCCACAGTAAAGAGGCCTCTCCTACCGGCCCTCGAAGAATAGGAGTAGCAGCTTCCTCTTTACCACGTACCCATTCTTTCCGTTCACCATTCCAGAATTCGTAAGACTTCATATCAAGAATATTCTTCTCACGAAAACGGGCCAAATAGGCAGCATCTCCACGCCCCGATTGTGTACCAATCATATAAACCCAGCCATTTCGTTTGGCATAAGCTACCTGAGAAAAATGGCTATCTGGAGAAAAAGTAACTTCATGACAACGTTCCCAAGTACTTCCACCATCCTTAGACGTGTAAAGTGATGAAAAATTAGTTAACCACCGACCATGAGGTCCTCCCCAATCACGAATATTCATATAATGAACACAATCCAACTTTCCTGCTCGAATGGCACTGGTAGGAATAGAAGTTTGGTACACTTCAGGATGCGTTTTTCCACCGGCACATATCTCACGCGCTTTACCTTCAGAATCCAACAACATAGAATCAATTTTCAATCCATCTGTCAAATCCGTATCTGATGAAAAAGCTACTACATTAGAACGCCAATTAGAACCATTACCTCCATTCTTATTTATAACAAAGCCCTCCCCACTGGTATCACCAAAAAAAAGCCCAACTTGATTCTTACGGGTATGCCACATTATTCCAAGGTCTGAACCATAAACATCAAAATCCGAGCCAGTATTATTAGGATTATAAATAGATTCACCAGGAAGAGCCTCCCCTGTAACACGAGCTACTTTACACACATTTGTAATAGTGAGTACTTTACCATCCTCACCTTTTGGATTATCCAACTGTATAACTCCAGCATTTCCGATAAGGCTATAAGCCATAAAGTTCAGAAACAGAAGTTCCTTTCTATTTACTATTTTCATATTTCCTTCACTCCAAGTATTATATTATTCAATTTTCTCAAGAGTTATTAATGCCAATTCAAACTGATTTCCCTCTTTATTAGCTTTTACATGTACAGTTATGGAATTAGTTTGTTCTGTAAGTTCAATATCGCCGACGTATATCTTATCCTTAAACAATTCCTCATCTCCTTTCGTCGAAATCCAGTCTGACAACTGTTTCTGACGTTGCCAAATTTGAAAATCTGCACCATTAGGTTTCTCAAAGTAATTAATCAGTACTTTATATTTACCTTCAGGAACATCATCCAACATGATACGTACCATACCATTATGTTGAGTAGTCATACGAATACCTCTGTCATGTACAACCTGAACTCCTCCTCCCAAAGTTAGTTTCATCAACTGTGGGAAATAAGTATGTACAGTGGGAAGATAAACTGTACGTTGTGCATCTGAAAATTCGACTCTTTCCAATAATGGTTGTTCTGAATAGAAAAAAGAAACGGAGGTATAGTCTACTGGAAAATTATTATTCACTTCACCATGTTCCATTCCATGATAAATTTCTTTTTCATAAGACATTTTGTCTGATAAAAAGAAACGATACCCTCCTGTACGTCCCATTGGAAGCGAATAGTCCAAACAGCCATGAATAGGTAAACTGTTGCCTCTATCCCAACGATCAAGTAAAGCATACCAGCCGCCATTATAATAATCTTCAGAACCTGTTCCATGCAACCTCATCTTATTATCAACATAAGTACTATCATCACCTTCAAAGAAAAGAGTCATACCTGGACGTAAGCCCTGAGTCTGATGTATAGTACCAACATAATGTCCTTTTCCTTTCTGTGATAGAAAACAATGAAATTTACCTAACGGAGTTCTTTCACGATGCCATATAGAATAAAATTTACCTTCTTTTTTAATATCACGTTCATGCTCATTGTAGTAAACCTTTACATTTATAGAAACTGAGACTGCCGCATCCCCTCCCTCTTCTTATAAATCATCTTGAGTAATGCAGATTTATCAAAAGGCATAGGAAAATAGCAATAATTAGTACTTCCCCGCTTACCCATTATAATGCTCCGCATAGCTCCTTTTCCATAAGCATACCCAAAAAAATCGGCAATTGGAGAATAAATAGCTTCCACTTTCTCATTATCCCATCGAGCAGAAAGAAGTATATCTTTATATATTCCTTCAAAAGAAGTGCCACCATCCACTTCTAACCCAATAATCCGTCCAGCTTCCTCCATCTCAAAGAAAGAAAATTCTTCACCAGGCTTGATAGTAAACACAGCTTCTTTAATTTGAGTATTCGCGGACTTTCCTAAAGTATAACTAGATACCTCAGGGGTTATATCTGCCCATATTCTATTGACCTCTGCAAGTAAATCCTTATCCTCCTGCGAGAGTTCTCCCGTATAAGTTTCCACTTTCTTGCCTGGTAAAGAGCGATATTGTATTTGGATAAATTCCAATTTAGGACCATCAAAAACTATTTTACATGATTTCTTATAAGTGATAGGTAAATAACAATAAAAACCTCCTATTTCATTGCCGCAAATAGGTTTAGTAAACGGATAGACCTTACCAGAGAATAAGTCTGAAAACTTAATCTTCAGGCCTGGTTCTTTTTGGCCGTCAAAATAAAAATACAACATATTATCTGTAGGAGTAGGAGTCCAAATACGATTAATTACACCTGGCCCTTCCATTTCTGCAATGACAAGCTTATTATCTTCTTTACGCAGAAAAGAATAGGTTCCCGCAAATCCATCGTCATTACCCCATTTTCTATCATAACTAGAAAATTGTTCCACATAAGAATCCGTACGATATTCAGGAAGTTTATCTACTCTTTTCAATAGTTCTAATTCATCAGTCCACTTGTATATATTCTGAGCTATAACTTGAGAACCAGTCAGTAATAAAATAGCTACCAAAACCCAAAAATTGTTCTTCAAAATATTCATCTTTTATTCGTTTTAGTTTAATGATTATTCTAGTAAATGAGGTCTCTCAGTAAACGTCTTCCATAGTAATTCACCAAACAAGGTATTTGCCCAAGCAAACCAACTTCTAGTAAATTTCTTTGGATCATCTTTATGAAAGGATTCATGTATAAAGCCCGTTCCACCATGTGTCTTTTGTAAAGTCTGTATACAATACTTGATTTCCTTATCATCATTGGACGTCAAAGCTTTCATTATAATGCTCATTGGCCATATCATATCAGTTCCAATATGATGCCCTCCAATACCTTCGGCTACAGTACCTTTAAAGAAAAATGAATTTCCTTTCGACCAAACAAACTTCCTTGTATTCTCATAAATAGGATCATGACGTTCTGTTCCACCCAAATAAGGAAGAGACAATAAATTGGGAACATTGGCATCATCACTTAAATAGGCTGAACCAAAACCATCAACTTCAAATGCATATATTTTACCGTACTGGGGATGATTGACTACAGCATATTCTTGCAAAGCCCGACGCACTTCATCACTCAATGCTATCAACTCATCCGCCAATCCATCATCGTTTGTTATCTTACGTATCATTTCCGAGGCCTGCATAAGACTAACAACAGCAAAGAAATTAGAGGGAATAAGAAATGGAAAAACGGTAGCATCATCACTAGGCCTAAAAGTAGAGCAAATCAATCCGACCGGATTTACTTTATAACCTACTCCCCCCATTGGAACAGCATCTATAGCCCATTCTGAAGTTCTGCGAAAGCTATAAGGACCATTATCTTTTTTTCTTTGTTGTTCCTTACACACTTTCAATATGACTTCTATTGATTTTTTCCATTGCGCATCAAATGGAGAGCTATCACCACTCTTCTTCCAATATCCATATGCCAAACGAATCGGATAACAAAGTGAATCCAACTCATATTTACGCTCATGAACACCAGGTTTCATTTCTGTATGATCACTTGCCCATCTCGTATATTTGGTATCATCATCATGAAAAGCATTAGCATACGGGTCTTTCAAAATAAATGTAACCTGCTTATTTATAACACCTGCTATCAAATTTTGCAATTTCTTATCTTCAGACATAAAATCCAAATACGGATATACTTGTGCTGAACTATCTCTCAACCACATAGCATCAATATCGCCAGTTATCACGTAAGTATCCGGACGCCCATTCTTTTCTGAATAAAAAACAGTAGTATCTAAAGTATTAGGAAAACAATTCTCAAACAGCCATCCCAATTCTTTATTCTTCACTTCTTTTTTGAAAGTAGCAATAGCCTTTTCAATTGCCGGGCTACTAAAATTTCTTTCAGAAAGTTCTTTCCGTACAATAGGAAAGGGAACAGAAGAATCCGCTATCCCCCCATTTACAGGGTTAGCAAATATTAAATTTTTATTAATTGCATATCCAGCTCCCAAAAGCCCTACTTTTTTTATGAAATTTCTTCTATTCATGACATTAAAATTATAGAAACATTATTGCACTTTAGTAAGATAAACAACAGAACCTCCATCCGATGCCAACGGCATCCTAATGATATCCTCTTTAGTCACCTTACGTATCTCTTTATTCAAATGATTTGCATTTTCATCTACATCTGAAGCATCTGTATAAATAATAGCCTCATAAATTCCATCTTCAAGAAAATCAAGCTTTAATTGTAAATCACGAGCTACACTATTATTAATAGTACCTACCCACCAATCTGTTCTGCTACGACGGGCCACAGTTACATGTTGATTAATTTCTGCCAGCGGTACATATATTTCATCCCATGTCCCTGGAACATTACATAACACTTCAAATCCAGGTTGACCTTCATAAGCCTCAGGAGTATCACATAAAGAAGTCAAATGGTTTTCTAAAACAATATACATAGCCAGCATATGACAACGAGTACTCATTACATACGGATTGACATACTGAATTTTAAATTTTGAACGTGGCAAAGCACGAAAACCACCTAAATGATAATCAGTAGCACCAGCAAGCATACGAGTAAACGGAATGGAGATATCATGATCTGCATTAACAGCATCGTCCCATTTACATACTTCATAATTGAGAGCTCCCTCACGCGTAAACTCATTTGGATAAGTCCGGATAAGTCCTGAAGGTTTACTGGAACCATGAAACTGGATAAACAAATGATGTTCGGCAGCACACTTCAATATATCTTCTTGTATACGTATCATTTCCTGATCATCACGTTCCATAAAATCAACCATAAGTCCCTTTACCCCCCATTTCTCATATAACTCAAAAGCTTCCTCTAGCTTTTTATACAATGGACGCCAATGTACCCAAAGATGTATCCCTACTCCTTTACTCCTTGCATATTCAACAATACGTGGCATATCTAAACATGGAATTGGTCTAGTAACATCAGCATTAGGACCTGCATGACCAAAATTAAAGTTATCATCGTAATACCACGGCGTTTCAGCATACCCATAAATACCATGAGCGTCCAAACCATTACGAGCTGCAAAATCAATATAATATTTATTCGTATCAAAATTATTACCAGGAGAGAAAGTACTGTCAGGAACAACATTACCATTCCACCAAGTAAATGTAGTACGGCATGGTTTAATCCATGATGTATCTTCCAGCTTACATGGTTCATTTAGACTAGTCAATATATTGGTTTCCAACAGAGCACCAATACGGTCAGCTATTGAAATTACACGCCATGGCGTATTATGCGGGAAAGTTTCGACTTCAACTTTAACCTTTTCCTGCCCAAGATGCGGAGACAATTTACCTATCAATTTATTTTCCTCCTTCATCAAATACATGCCTGCATAATCACGTATAGCAGCTTCCGTGATAGATACAAAGATTTTATTGCCAAATTCAAAAGTCACCGGCATCTCTATCAAACGCTGTTCGGTAATCTCGTTGTAAGCCACATGCTCATAAACACTTTCATGAGTATTTGCGTACCCAGGAAGATACATCAATAATGTCTTAGGATTACTACTCAGATTAAATTGTGTCTTCTCATCATACATTACATATGAATTCCATCCTTTTTGTTCAGGAAATTCATAACGAAAAGCGACCCCATCATTAAATACTCTTACAATCAAATTAATCCTACGATCCGTAGTTGGCTCCTGCAAAGGAATTACAGCCTCATTACAATGGTTCCGGGCAATACTCACCTTACCTACAAGTAGTTTATAAGTTTCATCAATAGATTTACGACGTACCTTACCAACTAAAAGATTACTGCAAAACTCTCCACTATCAAAGTCAAACCCCAACAAAGAATTCGTAATTATCGACTGCTTTTTATAATCAACTTCATAAGATAAATCTTCCGGAGTTACTTGCAATGAAAATCTAAGTTTTCTGTCAGGTGATGATACAGTAACTTTATGCTGTGCTGAAGTTATTATAGAACAGAAAAGAAACAGAAATAGAACAATCTTCTTTCTCATTTTTATAATACATTTTTAGGTATAGCTATCTTTGGCTTAATCCATTTGCCCAATATAATCTAACAAACGGATTAAGCCTACAGATTATAGTCCTTTAAATATCAATCTAATAACAATCAAGGAATGATGACAGTCTTCACATCCGCATAGTTATACCGCTTGGCACCTGCAATATCTTTATCAATACGTGCCCCAATACGGAGGTAATAAGTCCTACCGGCGGGAAGTTCTCCTTCAGTAGTTAAAGTAATCGTTTTTCCAATAATGTCCTTTACTTCTTCTCCACTTAGATGTTTGTCGTAACGATCATCAAAATTATTACTTCCAACATAAGGACTTGAACCATTAATAAATAAATACACATCTGACACAGCTTGTTGATAATCTGGATGAGTAGTGCCTCGAGTAATCTTAGCTTTAATTGTAATCTTATGACCATCAATCATTGGTTCGCCAATATATTCTACACGCAAAAACGGTTCTACCTCAAAGTTCAAGTCTACAGTACCCTTTATATCCATGCTCACACTTTCATCAGATATAATCTCACCATTAGAATTTTTCAATACCAAAGGAACGAATGCCCCTGCCGGCTCTATATTATAGTAACCTTTAAATATTTTGGTATTGTTAAACGTGCCATCCTGCTTAACTGTAAAATAGTAAGGAGTCGGGTTATCACTCCAACTATACTCCATAAGTTTGATACGAACTCCATTATTTCCCGTTTCTGTAAGAAAGGGAGTACCCGTTCCCTTATCAATAATAGTTCCCTTTAATGTTTCCTGAGGCTCTTCATAATTATCAAACTTCTGACAAGAAGTTCCAGCCAACATAATAAAGCTTACTGCTAACAAATAAATGATCTTTCTCATTGTTCTCAATTTTAGTAAATTAATAACCAGGATTTTGCACTAATCCATCGCTATTGATTATATTCACTGGTATATCCAAATAATACCAACGGGAATCCACTGTATAGCGGGTATTCTTTTCATCATACCGAGCATCAAAGAACCATTTACCGGCTTTATCCGCATAAAACGGCATCAAAATCCTATAAATTCTATTGTTCTGCTCTCTGTCTAAAGTACGCCAACGTTTCATATCCCACCAAGTTTTATTCTCAAACCCTAATTCTTTACGTCTCTCAGTACGAACAATTTCCATTGTTGTCTCTGCAACATTACCCAACAGTGTGGCACCAGCACGCTCACGAATCACATTGATACAAGTATAAGCATCCTCTTTATAACTTTCCCCTTGACCAGCTTCTGCTAATTCCATAGCAGCTTCAGCACGATTCAACAAAACTTCACCATATCGAAATTCAATCCACGATTGTGCCGACCGATTCAACACAACAAGTGAAGCCTCTAAATTAGGGTCCAAATACTTGCGTACAGAAAAACCAGAGATAGCACTAGCCTCATCATTGTAAAAACAACCGCTACGACCAGCAGGATTCATCATTTCTCCATTAGAAAGTTTATAAGGAGTTTGTTCACTGCCATTTGCACTAGTCACTATTAGATCTTTGCATTCTGTTGATTCATATTTAGCTAATGTCCCTTCTGGGATCAACGGAGAAATTCCACCATCTGTCGGACCAATATAAATGCCACGCCACATTTCCACCGCTTCCCCTTTAAACTGTTCCCCCGGGAGGATAACTGTTGCACGCAAACGTGGTTCTGCATCTTTAAACAAATCAGTCAAGTTATCATACAACATATATTTTCCATTTTCTGTAGTCTTGATATGGCCGTTTTCATCTTTAGGAAATCCATCAAACATCTCCACAAAGTCCAAAGTAGGACCTACAGCTGAGGAATAACCACCAACCATAAATTGACGAGGAATTGAAAAACAGTCATAGCTATGCGTAGAATTAGGATACAGATATTGACGAATCAAAATATTTTCGGGACTATTGTCATCAAAAAACATATTTACAAAATTCTGATACTGGGCCTCTTTATTATCTGCTACCCATTCCTTTTTATATAATGAAAAATGCCCTTCCAACATTTTTGCTGCATCATAAGCAGCTTTAAAATATTCAGTTGCCTTCGTAGCAGGAATTCCACACAATTGATAACCCGTATTCTTATCCACCAGCTCAATCTCATTATATTTTGCAATTGAACCAGCAAATAACATCGCTCTCGATTTTAGGGCAAGTGCAGCATATTTGGTTGCACGTCCTAATTCATTTGTCTCCGGAAGTAACTCGTATGCCATATCCAAATCGGCCTTGACCTGTTGGTAAACAGCATCTTCTGAAGAACGAGGTATTTTTAATTCTTCAATAGACTGGCCAGGATAATTCAAGACCTCATTAACAATAGGTACACCACCATAACGTTTTACCAAAGCAAAATAAACAAAAGCTCGGTTGAAATACATTTCTCCTTTCCAAGTATTCATATCTGATTCATGAAAATTCGACGCATACTGGGGAAGGGTTTCTAGAAAGTAGTTTATATCACGCAAGGAATTATAAGCATCCCCCCAATATTTAGTATTCACTTTGGGCCCCCTTACCTTGATTAGAACAGATGGCTTCACCATCCATTACACTCATCCCAGTCATTACGTAACCATTAAAGAAACCTCTTTCAGGAGAATAACGAAAATCCTCCATAGGCATTCCACTATACACACGGGCCAAATAACTGTTAATTCCATTTTGTGAACCAAATACATCTGTATTCTGGATAACATTCAACGGTGGAAGATCCAGGTCAATACACGCAGACATTCCGAAAAGGAGTGTCATACACAATATATTTTTCAATGTTTTCATACTTCTACTTATTAATTAAAATTTAACGTTTACACCAATTGAAAATGTTCTGTTTAACGGATACAAGTTACCCCAGGTATCATTACCAGAATGTTCCGGATCAAAGGGCACAGCCTTAATGGTAAAATAAATTGTAGCCGTTTACATACAAACGCAAATTCTTGATTCCACTCCTTCCAAACCATTTTTGTGGGAATGTATACCCTAACTCAGCACTTTTCAAACGAACATAGCTTGAATTGTGTACATTATACGCCGACCATTCATTTGAGAGCGTACCAGTGTAAGCATACTCACCACTAATCCATTCCGTGTTCGGGTTATATGGATCTGCCGTAGGATCAACGGGATGCCATCTATCCATAAAGTAATCCAAAGCATTCGAATAATCATTACCCCACATCGGCTCACGCAATTGCTCTATATAACGATTGTATTGCATCGCTGCACCTTGGAACAGCAGATTCAAATCAAATCCTTTCCAATCTGCACCAATATTTAAACTAAAATTAATTAAGGGACGATTTTCATAACCAATAGGATGGACATCCAAATCAGAAATAATACCATCACCATTCCAATCTTGATATCTATAATCACCTGGCAATGTTCCGTATCCCGTAAAAATTGGACTATTCGCTATACTATTGTAGGAAGTATAACGACCTCCATCTCCATACCCCCAAACAATATTTTGATAACGGTCAGTCGAGTTGTTTCTCCAATTTTCATAAGAGTTACCAGACTCACCACGTTCGACATCTGTACTCTTTGTACGAGTATAAGAAAACAGTCCTTTTATGTTATAATTCAAATCCCCAATACGGTTATAGTGAGAAATTTCAAGGTCTATACCATGCGTAAAGTCTCCGTTCAAATTTTCTTGAGGTAAACCTGCTCCCACAACTGTAGGCAGGCTAGTAGCACGCGTAGCTAAAAGACCAGTACGGGAACGACTAAAATAGTCCGCAGAAATGCCCAACAATCCATTCCAGGCTTCTAAGTCAACACCGATATCAAATGTTTTGGCAATATACCAAGTAATATAGGGATTGGCAATCCCTTTATTAGCCACAGCATTGATATAGGAACCATTGAAAACATAGCCACCAGGACGGTCACTGGCACCACCACCTGCAGGATAAGTATATCCTGTTACAAACTGGTAGCTTGATGCACTGTCATCTCCCAACTTACCGTAAGATGCACGGAGTTTTGCATTATTGATAAAAAGCCAAACCAGACTCTTTCCAGAATGCCTCTTCTGAGAAACGCCACCCTAATGAACCTGAAGGAAAGAAGCCCCATTGCGAACCAGCCCCAAATTTAGAAGAACCGTCATAACGGAAGCTGAACTCTGCCAAATACTTAGATTTATAATCGTAACCAAACTTACCCACTAAACCCATATTGGCTCTTTGATACAAATCATTGTCACCTGTATTCATATTACCTTGCTGATTTGCAGAATTTCCAGCAAACAAATAATCCAAATTCAATGACATCTCACGTCTTGCCCAGAAATTATCGCCATCGCGTCTCTGTCCTTCCAACAAAAGCAATCCACTTACATTATGTTTCTCAGCAAAAGTATGTGCATAATTTAATGAAACATGATACAACCAAGACTGTTTGGTAAAATGTTCACGAGTATTTGTTCCAGGGAACTGAAGCCTACGGGAATTATACGTTTCTGTTGCAGCATCATATTCATACTCATTGAATGTCTTCATTTGAATGCGATTATCTGCAATCTGATAATCATAGCTGAACATACCTTTCAACTGTAGACCCTGAATCCAAGGTATATCGTATGTTGCCTGAATGGAAGACTGGAACCACTTATTGTTATATGTTTTACTACCTACCTGATCGGCATCCATCATCGCTACCGGATTATCACCTTCAATCCAGCCATACATCAAATAATCCGGATTGTTATTCGCATAAATAGGTTGAGTAGCTGGTGCACGTTGCATTGCACGAATAATCCAGTCGGCATTTGTATAAGGTTGATCCTTTTGGTCCATGATTCCACTCATATTGAAATCCACAGTCAAACGGTCAGTTATCTTAGTGGAAATATTGGAACGAAGATTAAAGCGGTCGTAATCCAAACTTTCGCTACGCAAAAATGACTCCTGATACATATAACCCGCACTAAGATAATACTGTACCTTTTCATTACCACCACGGGCACTTAGAGTATGTTGAGTCTGGGGAGCTAACGGACGCATAACAGCATCATACCAATCAGTGCCTTGCTTAGTTCCATTACGATAAGCAGCAATCTCATCCAACGGATATACCAAGACCCCACCATTCACATTATGCATACTCTTTTCATTTTTCAACGTCATCCAGTCTGCAGCACTGACTGTCTTCACAGAACCAGATGGATTCTGCCAGCCTATATTTCCTGAATACTCCAGTTCTACATGGTCTTTGGTACCCTTCTTTGTCGTAATCAAAACAACTCCATTTGCGGCACGCACACCATAAATTGCAGCCGATGCATCTTTCAAAACAGAAATAGACTCAATATCATTAGGAGACAACCGAGTCATATTGTCACGAGGTACCCCATCAATAATAATCAAGGCATCCCCCATACCACGAATATCAAAATTGTTATTGAATGAACCCGGTTCAGCAGATTTCTGCATTACGCGAACACCTGAAATCTTACCAGTCAGCATGTTTTGAGTATTTTCATTTTTAGTTGAAATCAGCTCAGCTTCTTTAATGGAAGCTACAGCACCCGTCAATGTCACTTTTTTTTGTGTACCGTAACCTACTACTACAACCTCATCCAGCATCTGGGAGTCCTCCTTCATAACAATATTGACTTCCGTTTTATTTCCAATAGATACTACTTGAGCAGTGTACCCTATATAAGATACTTTTAAATGTGTAGCACCTTTAGGTATTTCCAATGAAAAATATCCATCAATATCTGTAATAGTACCATCAGTAGTACCATCTATCATCACTGAGGCACCAATAATGGGTTCATTATTAACATCAGTTACACGCCCTTTCAATTTGGGTGCCTCATTTGATAATCTTCCCTGCCTATTAATAGGTCTATAAACAGTAATACGCTTACCCTCTACCTCATATTTGAGACTTTTACCGGAAAACAGCATTTCCAGCACTTCTTCCACCGTTTTGTTCGTTGCATCGATGGAAACTTTCTCATTCATATTAACATCATTATTCCTTATTAAGAGAGAAAAACCAGATTGTTTCTCTATTTCCCTAAAGACTTGAGAAAGAGATACATTTTTCTGTTGTACAGTAATCCGGACGTCTTGCAGTGAAGAAGCATACATCGTAAATGTTGTCAAAACAGAGAATAAGACAAACATTATAAATGCCCGTATAGGTATAAAGAATCGTTTGGAATGATAAAAAGAGCTAATCATTCCTTGATTATAATTAATTTTCATACATTTGTAGATTAAAATTATGCAAATAGTTTTTTTGACTCACGAATCGGAGGAACATGGGACCAATTATGTTATCTCCGATTCTTTTTTAATTGTGTTTTTCAGGTTTTCATATTCATCTTTTTAAGTTAAACAATTCATTTATCTGTTATTGTGATCACATTTCCATTTTGCATCCATTTATATTTATCATCCACATCCAGATAATCTAGAATTTCATCCAAAGATAGTTTAGAACTAATACTACCCGAGAAAATTTCTGTTTTCATAGATTCTGCTTCAATAATAATATGTACATTGTATCTTCGTTCTATATCCTTCATTATATCTGCTAATGACTCATTTACAAAACTCAAACGTCCTGTAGTCCATAAAGCCTTAGCTTCTGCATCTACTGCATCGGAAAACAACACCCTTGTTTTCTTGTCATAAACGGCCCTCTGGTTAGGTCTCAGCACAATGTTTCCCTTTTCCTCTGACTGGGAAAAGACATTCACTTTTCCTTCAACAAGAGCAACTTCTATATTGGGTTCTTCTTTATAGGCCCTAATATTGAAAACCGTCCCCAAAACTTTAATATTCAAATCCTCAGTATGCACGATAAATGGTTTTTCAGTATTCTTATGTACTTCAAAATACCCTTCACCAACCAAATAGACTTCTCTATTCTTATTTCGCACGAAAGCTGGATCATACTTTAATACAGAACCTGAATTCAAACATACTACTGAACCATCCGGCAACACAACCTTTGTTTGAGAACCCAATGGTACTTCCATCTGACATAATACCATATCCTGAGCTGAGTTTTTAATATCATTCCATACATAATAGCATGCAATGGAAGATGTAATCAACAAAGCAACAGTTGCAGCTATACGGCGCATATTTCTCCAAGAAAAATATCGGGATGAAGCCAGACTATGACTTCTTTTCTTCAAGTCCAGCCTATGCAATAACTTTTCATAGTTATTTGCCTCTTCCTCTGCAAAATGAGGGATTAGATATTTTGCATATTCTTTGGATAACTCCTTAAATCTCTTTTTATAAAGACATCAGAATTCAAAAGTGCATGGAATTGTTGCAAGTCTTCTTCTGACAAGCGACCAGCCATATAATCTATCATCCATCCATCAAAATTCTCCTTATCTCTTTCCATGCAGTTAATTTTTTATGTTGTTTTCATATAAAATACACATCTCATAACGAAAGCATTTATCTAAAAGATGTTTTTTTTCATTATATTTGGGGTATAAAGCATTCTTCTCATCTTAAATACTTAAAGATAAGTGAGATAATTATATATGCAATTCAAACCTTATTGCTTGATAAGATATAAGAATAGAATAAAGACAGCAGGTCCTAAATGCTTTTTCAATCTGTCAAAGGCATTCTTTATTTGTACACGAACTGTATTTACTGATAAATTACATTCATCAGCAATTTCTTGGGGTGATAAATTCTTATAAAGGTATTTTTCAAAAATAAATCGGCATTTTTCCGGCAAGAGAGCCACTGCTACATGTACTTGCCTTTTCAGCTCCTCTACTTCCAGCAATTGCAAAGGAGTTTCTCCACTCTGGCAATATTCTTCCTGAAACAATAATAAATCCTCCTTAAACTCATCCAATACTTTCTCACGTGACCGCAACGAACGGATATAATTCAAACAGCCGTTCTGTACACAACGCAGTAAATAAGAATGAATTGGGAACTCCAACTCAGTCTGTTTATTCCAGATATGGACAAACACATCATTCACAATTTCCTTAGCTGCATCTGCATCAAAAATATATCCCACCGCACAAGTACACAAATAGGTGAAATAATTATTATACAAAACTGCAAAGGCTCTCTCATCCCCCCGGTTAATACCATCAATAACCGATTTATCAACAACTGATGCCGTTATCATTCTGTATGAACTCATTTTTAGATTTGTAGGTCAAATTACCGTTCTGTAATATTTCAGGGCAAATATAATTAATAATATTCTAAAAACAAGTTTAGTATAGAAAACATCATATTAAAAATAGACAGTGACATCTGTCAATAGACTCTTATCCTCCATTAAAGCATTCAAGTGCAAACTCCACATCGCATGGCAATATTCTACCATACATTTGCGCAGCTTGCACTTGAACAATATAAACTTTAAGTTTATCCCAGGAATGAAATCAGCACACCCGCCGCAACAGCCGAACCGATTACACCGGAGATATTACTGGACATACAGTAATTCAGCACATGGTTTTTCGGGTCATACTTCGTTGCTATTTCATTGCAGACACGGCTTGCCATGGGTACGGCACTCAGGCCGGTAGCACCAATCAGCGGATTGATCTTCTTCTTGCTGAATAGGTTGAACAGCTTCACAAAGAAAATACCTCCCGTAATGGACAATGCAAATGCCAGGAAACCACCAATCACAATACCGATAGTCGTCCAATTCAGGAATGCCTCACTGGTCATCGTGGCGCCAACGCTCAATCCTAAGAAGATGGTAGCTGCATTCATGATACTATTAGCAGCAGCATCAAACAAGCGGCTTGTATCCGAACCGATTTCCTTAATCAAGTTACCGAACATCAACATACCAATCAAAGGTACTGCTGTGGGCACAAATAAAGCAACAATCGTAGTCACTGCAATCGGGAAGATAATCTTCAATACACGCAGATTCTTAATCTCGGTTTTCGAAGGATACAGCTTCTCCTGCTCCTTCATGTTAATCATCAATTCCTTCTTGGTACAGAACAGCTTCACCACCATCGGAATGATGACCGGTACCAGCGCCATATAAGAATAAGCAGCAATGGCAATCGGTCCCAACAGATGGGGAGCCAGCTTGATGGTAGTAAAGATAGCCGTAGGACCATCGGCACCACCGATAATGCCCAACGCACCTGCTTCCTGCGGAGTGAACCCTATCATCACAGCACAAAGCAGTACGGTGAAAATACCTAACTGCGCAGCCGCACCGAATATGGAGAGACGCAAGTTACGGAGCATCGGACCGAAGTCTGTCAGCGCACCCACACCCATAAAGATAACAGGCGGCAGAAAGCCGGTCTTAATCAGCATATAATAAATGAAGTTCATCAGTCCGAGGTCGTGCGCAATCTCGTGCAACGGCATCTCCCAAATATTCTTCATCACCCCGCCTACCATGACCATTCCGTTTTCATCTGCCTGAATCACCCCCATCTCGCCGCCGGGAAAGTTGGCAATGAGCACACCGAAAGCGATGGGTACCAACAACAATGGTTCATAGTGTTTCTTGATACCTAAATAAAGCAGGATGAAAGCGATGGCATACATCACGAGGAACGACGGATCGGCAATGATGTTGCTGAAGGCCGTCATATCATAGAGTTTTGCAAATATATCTTCCATTATCCTATCTTCATTAATACATCATCTTCAGAAACAGAGTCACCCGAATTGACACAGATGGCAACAACTGTTCCATCAAAGTCTGCGCGGATGGCATTGTATGTCTTCATAGCTTCGATATAGCAGAGGAGGTCGCCGCTCTTCACCTTGTCACCCACTTTCAACGGGGTTTCCTGCGCATTCTTTGTCAGGAAGAACTTGCCTTCGAGCGGAGCCGGAACGTCCTGACCTTCGCCTACGGGGGGAGCTGTCACCTTTTCGGTGGCCGAAGCGGGCAGGTCGATGTCACCGTATGCCACCGTCACGCGGTAAGCCTGACCGTCCACCTGCACAGTGAGCGTCTTGGGTTTGGCATCGTCCAGCGGAGACTTGTCACGTTCGGCACGGCGTTTCTCCACATCCTCCAGGAAGTCCTGCTTGGCCTTGCCACTCTTGTAAGCCTCGTATTGAGCCGGGTGCATGGCGTATTCGAAGAGCTCTTCGTCGTCCTCGCCCAGTTCCCACTTGTTCTCCTTCATCAGCTTGCGGTACTTGTCCAGAGCATCGGGATAGTTGTCCTGCGGATTGCCGGTGAAGAACTTGCGTCCTTCGCGTTCGGCCTTCTCTATGATTTCGGGAGCCAGCTGACCCGGCAGCTTACCTGCCTTGCCCAACAGCATATCCCAAATGTCATCGGCAATCATACCCCAGCGTTCCTTGCCTTTCTCCATAGCAATGACGTTCATCATGGAAAGGTTCTTGACGTACTGGCTGAACGGAGTCACCAACGGGGGATAACCCACGCGCGGCCAAACATATGCCACTTCGTTGAACAACTTGATGAGCAGTTCATCCTGCTTCATGAAGGGCAGGTTGCGTTTTGCCTTGTATTTGTTGATGGACTCCAGATTGGATTCCAAGTCTGCCATCAGACTGCCCATCATGCCACCCGGCAGTCCGGGACCAATCAGCAGGGAGTTCATCAGGCGGTTGCGCGGGCTGATGTACAAGCCAAGGAAGTCGTCCATAAACTCCTGGATGAGTGCGCGTACCTTCATATATGCCTCCATATTGACTTCGGGCACCTGGAAGCCTGCATCCTTCAGCATGGCCTGCACACTGAGCAAGTCGGCATGTCCCGTACCCCAGGAAAGCGGCTCCATGCCTACGTCGATATAGTCGCAACCCGCTTCGCACACTTCAAGAATACTTGCCATATTGAAACCGGGACCCGCATGACTATGATACTGGATAGGAATATCGGGATGCGCCGCCTTGATATTGGCCACAATCTTGCCCAAAGAAACCGGACGTCCGATACCTGCCATATCCTTGATGCAGATTTCGTCGGCACCTGCCTTGATAAGCTTCAGTGCCATCTCCGTGTAGTATTCTACGGTATGGATGGGTGAATGGGTGATGCAGAGCGAGCATTGGGAAATCATTCCGGCATCGTGTGCATAGCCAATAGAAGGGATGATATTGCGGGTATCGTTCAGACCGCAGAAGGTACGCGTGATGTCCGTACCCTGCGCTTTCTTTACCTTATAGAACAGCTTGCGCACATCGGCGGGCACGGGACTCATGCGGAGGCCATTCAGGGCACGGTCCAACATGTGAGTCTGGATACCGGCTTCATGGAACGGCTTCGTCCACTCGCGCACGGCTTTATTCGGATTCTCCCCAAACAGCAGATTTACTTGTTCAAAACCTCCGCCATTGGTTTCCACGCGCGCAAAACAACCCATCTCAATGATGGCGGGAGCTACTTTCACCAGTTGGTCAACACGGGGTACATATTTTCCGGCACTCTGCCACATGTCCCTGAATACCAAACTGAACTTAATTTCCTTTTTCATACTAAATTATTCGGTGTGTTTTTATATAAGATTATTATTTCAGATTTTTTCTACCTTAGCAACTTTACCCTTACCTTGTGTCACTACTGTTACGGCTGCACTGATAGCTGCCAGAATATTACCGGGGACAGGTGCGGGACCATTTGCCGCAGCTTTAGCCGGTGTCACCTCTTCGGGCGCATATTTATTCACCAGTGCAATAAGAGCTTTTCCTAAGTTAATAACAATCAGCAGGATAGCGAAGACTGTTGCCATACCTACCACCATCAGCAGAAGTGCTGTATTCAAGTTTTCCATATTATAAATTATTAGTTATTCAGCCGAATTTACGAAAAATCGCTCGAAATTAGCGATAATCCATTAAAGAAAGGCAGAGAAGAATGATAAAAGATGCTAAAAAGTAAAGCTTCCCGCACAACCAATGAGGTGGTACGGGAAACTTTTAGCATAAAACGGTGTCAGTCATCAATTGCTTTCAAGGAAGGAGAATCAGCCCAACGGATTCTCACCCTGGTCGCCGTCGTTGCCGCCGGGGGTTCCACCGGTATTGTCGCCGGGAGTAGTACCGGTGGAGGTAGAAGTCTTACCCCACTCTTCCCAAACAATCTTTGTATTCACCATGCTGCGGGTAGTCACCTGATTGCCACTATTACGCTCCACTTCGGGCAAAAAACGGACACGTACTCCGTTAATCAGCGAAGCGCTTACCTCCTCAGCCGTCGGCACTCCTCTTTTGGTAGAGGTAGCAGTATAGTAGAAAGTGCCTATACCGTCTATCTTCACAGTACGTCCCTGCCCCATGAAATTGCTCAATACACGTCCCAAGTTCTCCATCACCGCATACGTGTCACCACGGGTCACGGTAGAAAGAACAGACAGCTCGTCTGCCACTTCACGGGTAGTAACCGCCTTGCCCCAGGTTACTGATTGAGGATACCACAAATCGTTTACTTTTTTCTGAACTCTTTTAAAAAATGCCATAATCGTAATGTTTTAAATGATTAATTAATAATGTATATCCGGTTTCTCTTGTCTCACCCGAGAAGCAGAAGTTTTCATCGTGAGGCCTCAACGATTCAGCCGTCTGCTTTTCTCAAATTCGATGTTGCAAAGTTAGGGTGGGAAACAAGGGAAAACAAGAAAATGGCATCTACAACCAATTTACATAAATCACTAAAATACAAACAATTACAAAAACAACATCTCTACAAGAAGAAGGGGAAATAAAGCTGAAATAAGAAGAATAAGGTGATAATCTCTACAAGCTATACACGCAAACTTCTGATAATGAAGGCACCTATATCTTCCGGTCTCTACAAGATAGTTACTATAAGCTATTCTTTGCAATATGACATCATTTAGAGTTTATGCCAGTGAAAAGAAAGAATGCACACATAGAGAGAATGTGCCTCTCTACATGTTTGGCTGATTTTACTTTGTTACTGCATTATACAAATCCTGGTAGGTTTTCACCACACTATACGCCACATCGCCAGTGCTGATAGCTGCAAAATGGCGACGGGCGCACTCTATCTTGGCATCCTCGGCACGGCGAAGTTGTGATACTTCGATGTCGTTGCCTTTGGTTTCTGCCACGAAATAGACGTGCTTCACGGAATCTTCTCGAAAAGCTACAGCCCAGTCGGGATTATATTTGCCCATCGGAGTGTTGATGTAGAATCCACCGGGCAGTTTGCTATATACCACCACATCATCCTCAGCTTCCAGCGACTCGGCAAAACTCTTTTCGATACCTTCACTATCTACCACTACAAGATCGTAAAGCGACTTGGTACTTTCGATAGCATTCTTGCCAAGTGTACCACGCAGCGTAGCTTCCTCAAAGATGCCAGTACCAAAAGTTCCAGCACATTTCTCATACTGGATGTGTTGGATGAGCGAGATAGCCTTACAATCGTTGATGATGCGACCGGCTTTGATGATGAACTCTTCTGGATTCAGCTTGAACTGATGGAAAGTCGCATGATTAACGCCTTTCAGCATTTCTACAATGGTGCGGCGAGTTAGACCGGTGGATTGCACGAGTTCACCTACCAAGTCGTAAGTTACTTCTGCTCCAATAACTTCCGTTACCCGAATGGTTTTCACTGTAGCGGCACTCATGGCTGCTCCGGCTTCCAATTCTTCGCGGTCACGGATGCTTTCCATGCCGCCACTCTCCACTACAATACGGATTTCTGTCACATTCAGGTGCTTGTCGAGTGCATCAATGGCACTCTTGATGAGTTTTGACGTTTCAAAACTCACGTTATAGTATGTACGTGTATTGATGCGCCGCCACAACTCTTGCCACTCTTTTTTGTTGAAGTTGTCTTTCACTAAGTGAGCCTCCGTTTTATTACGTCCATTGGCTGGTTTGAAGGCATCGGGATTGAACACTTTATCCAACTGTTTGATGATAAACGAATGTAGATTTTCCACCTCACCAAACTGGAGCGAATCGGCTTTCTTTTCGTCAAAGTACTTTTGCGTGAGCTTGCCCTTCTTGATGTAACCTTGGACTATCAGTTCTTCGTGGATTTCCACGGCCTGTTCGGTCGTAATCTTTATGCTGTGTCCATCTTGTGTCTGTGCCAGTTGGTCGACAAACAGTGTAGCTGTCACCACTACCGGACGGCTGGCACAGGCTTCTGCCATATCGGTTTGCAGCTTCTTGGCAAAGTCGTCATAGCTTTCGCTGGCGATAACGGTCAGGATATTGGTGTCGAACACATGGTCACCCAATACGTCGGCATCTTGACGTTCGCCCTTATCGTTGACGCATAGGCGCATACCACGACCCACCTCCTGACGTTTCTTGATTTCGTTGGAGGTGTCTTTCAACGTACAAATCTGGAACACATTAGGATTGTCCCAACCTTCCTTCAAGGCCGAGTGAGAGAAGATGAAGCGAATGGGGCAACTTTGGCTAAGTAAGCGCTCCTTATCCTTCATGATAAGGTCGAAACCACGTTCTTCGTTTTCGCCTTCCTTATTCTTCGATTCCACGTTCTTCCCTTTTTTATCGATAGAGAAGTAACCATCGTGAATGTTTTCGGGCGCATTCTTCGGATTGGAAAGGAAGCGAGTGTAGGCGGTATCCTTAAAGGTAGACATAAGCTCTTGCAAGGCACGTTGGTATTCCTCTTCAAACATCCGTGCAAATTTGCCCTTCTCTGCCGTGTCCTTACCGTAGATGCGGTAACTATCCACATGATCGATAAAGAAGAGCGAAAGCACCTTGATGCCGCGAGTAAAAAGTTGGCGTTCACGTTCCAAATGAGTCTTGATGGTTTCACGTATCTGGTGGCGACGGAGAATATCCTCATTCACGCTGCCCACCACCTCACCGGGATGAAGCGTCAGTCCGTTGAGGAAATGCACGGTATTGGTCAATCCGTCTATACATTCCACTTTAAAGTTATTGGCATACTCCTGCAAACCGCCACTTTGCTCTTTGAGATCGAATCCTTCGCCGACCAAACGAATGGTCTGGCGTGTGCCATTGGCAGTCTTGACATCGAAGCCCAATCGAGCTTGTGGATTGCCTTTGCTAATGACGATCTCATCCAGATAGACATAGCTATTGGTAGCTGTAGAACCCACTTGATGCACACTGCGTACCTCTATTTTCTTCACCAGCTTCTTGTTGTAAGCGTCGATGGCATCGAGGCGATATACTTGGTTGAATATTTCACGGTGCGTGGCACTATAAAGTAAGGTAAAGAGCGGGTTAAACAGTTTGATACCTTTTCGTGTAGCATTACTTTTATCCGTTCCCAACACGCTTTGCGGCTCGTCAATAATTAGGATGGGATTCGTTTTTGCCAAGATGTCAATAGGCTTTCGCGAACCGAACTCATCACGGCGTGAGAAGATGATACGGGCTGCGGAATCACCTGCGCGACCTTCCTTGTTTTTATCCTCGTTAAGCGAAGCATTGAAAGCCTGCGTATTGATAATCATTGCATGAATGCCGTTATCCGAAGCAAAGGCATCAATCTTAGCGAGCTGCTTCGAGTTGTAGATGAAGTATTGCATACGCTTACCATATTCTCCAGCAAAGTGCTCTGCCATACTCTCAAAACTCTTGAACACGCCTTCGCGGATGGCAATACTAGGCACTACAATCACAAATTTCGACCAGCCATAGCGGGCGTTCAGCTCATACATGGTCTTGATGTAGGTATAGGTCTTACCCGTACCTGTTTCCATCTCGATGGTAAAGGTACGTCCGTCTCCCTCCAGATGCTCCACGGGATTCAATCCTTCTGCCATCTGTATGCCACGCACATTCTCGCAAATACTTTCATTGTCAAGTACAAGGGGAAAATTGCCGAAACCGTCGAAGTTGAGCGCACCAAACTTGTTCAAGAAGGTGCGGCTGCCATCGTGTTTGGGTTGCCCCTGAAACACATCGCTCACGCATTTGGCGGCTTCCGCTTGAAAGCGTTGATGTTTATATCTTATTTTCACTTTTTGCCTCCTTTCTTACTTTTGTCACTAATCGCCTTGATAGCGTTCAAATAGTCTTGCTCCACATCGCTGAGTGTGCGTTGTTTATATTTACGATACTCAGTAGTGGCATGTTCCATCGCTTCTTGATGGGATACTAGGCCTCCATCCAGTAGGAGTTGTTCTCCAGTTGAGGTGAGTATGCGATCCAGATAGTTTGCCCAATCGTTCATGGTCATGGGTTGCTCTTTCTCGGCTTGGCGTTCTGCGAAATCAAGTAAAGCGATAATCATGTCAAGATTATAGAAGGTTGTCATGTATGACTTACCATCTGTGGCAGTTGTTCGGAATTTCCGAACAACTGAGTCCTCTTGTAGTTCGCCTTCTTCGAAAATGTGCTTAATATGCTCACTTACATTCGATTTACTCGTCTGATACAACTCGCACATCTGCGCTTGAGTAAGCCATAAAGTATCTTCCTCAAGTTTCACATCTATCTTTGTCAGACCGTCATTGTCTGTATAGATTGGTATTTTGTTGTTCTCTTCCATGGACACGTCAAATTACTCTGATATTATTAAACGCATCATTATCCGACCAATCCAAGAATTGCTTGAACTGCTCATAAATATTGATTTTCTGAGCATCTTCCTTGAAGCAGGCATCACGGAAAAGTACACGCAAGGGACTCTTGTCGGCCATCGCAGTTACTACCTTATCGGTAATGCCCTCGGAGAAGCAAGCCACAAGATCGCCTTCGTTGACAGTGTAGATGGTACAACCGTCCATGGTTTCTGCCTGCAAGGGCAAGTCCAAGCGAACACCCCATGCCAACATCGAACCATAGAGTAGGTCGAGGTCAGTACGATCGCGCTTGATATTATAGGCAAAGAGGTCAAGCTGGTCTTGCTTGTATTCCTTGGGTGAAAGTGATACTTTCTCGTAGTTGCTTTCGTCAAGGCGGTAGACACGGAAACCGGTGTCGAGGTTTTGGGTAGTAAGCGGGGAATCTGCTTTTATTTTTGCACCGGAACGACGGATGCGTTCTTTGGCTATCTCAGGGATAGTGGCGTAGCCTGCCTTACGTGCTTCGCTATCTTCTGGCGTTTCTTCGGGAAGCTGAACGCAGATATATCTTCTGTTACCTCCGTCTTCGGCGTTGAGTTGCATTACAGCATGAGCAGTGGTGGCAGAGCCTGAGAAGAAATCGAGGATAAGTGCATCTTTATCTGTAGCTAACACTTGAAAAGGGACCCGGAACAACATTTAAAAAGTGCCCCACCCATGGGTATGTTTAACCGAACAAAATTGGTATATTCATAAAAACCAATGGCGTTCATAATATGTACCACATGGAAGAAAGAGATTCCATAATTCTCGCCTATAGGCGTGACGGATTGAGTATCCGTGAGATCGCCCGTCGTAACGGCATGAGCCGCAAGACTGTACGCAAGTATCTCCGGGCTTTCGAACAAGCGGTCGGTGACAACCCCGATGCGGAAGCAATGGACACGTACCTGCAGCAGCCGGTGCGCTATGACAGCAGCAAACGTGTCCGCAGAGTGATGAACCAGCAGGTGATGGAGGCGATAGACGGCTTCATGGCCCGCAACCGGTCTAATGCCGCGGCCGGATTTGCGCAAGCAGCAGATGCGCAAGATTGACATGTGGCGCCGGTTGCGCGATCAAGGCATAGAGATTGCCTATTCGACGGTATGCCAGTATGTCCGTGCATTGGAAGTGGCGGTGTCCGCTCCAGCCAAGTCCCCGGCGGCGTTCATCCGCCAGGAGTATGAACCGGGGTTCCGGTGCGAGTTTGACTGGGGCGTGCTGACACTTTGGATTGCCGGTGTCAAGACGAAGCTGCACATGGCCGTGTTCACGATGAACCATAGCAACCTGCGGCGGGCATACCTGTTCTCCCGCGAGGACACGTTGGCCCTGATGGCAGCACACCGCAACTGCTTCCGTGCTTTGGGGGCACGCCGCAAGTAATGGCCTACGATAACATGCGGGTGGCCGTCAAGAAGTTCCTTGGACAGGAGCGCGAACATACCGATGCCCTGCGCCGCATGGAACTCCACTATTGTTTCACCCCTCATTTCTGTAATCCGCGTTCGGGATGGGAGAAAGGTAAGGTGGAGCGTTCGGTGGAACATATCCGCCGGCGGGCTTTCGCCTATGATGTCCGTTTCGGTTCGCTGGAGCAGACACAGTGTCATCTTGACAAGGTCTGTGACAGGCTCAACGGGGAGGCTTCCAACATGTCTGCGCAAGAGAAGAAGCGAGCGCGTACAGGCCGATATTGCGGCTTTGCGGCCGCTTGACCACGGTGACATGGGCTGCTTTGAGCAGCGGCATGCCCGTGTCGGGAAGTATTCCACCATTACCGTCGATGGTGTGCATTACTCTGTGCCTGACCGGCTTGTCGGTCGGGAGGTACCCATAAAGATGTATTCCGAGCGTATTGTCGTGCTTGACGGTCGCGACAAGGTAGCCACGCATGTACGCTCCCGGCGTCTCGGTGACTGGTGTATCGACCTGATGCACTATCTGGGCACGTTCCTTCGCAAGCCTGCGGCGTTGGGACGATCCACGGCCATGCGACAGGTACACCCGGACGTGGCGGCACTGTTTTCGCAAACATTTTACGGATTCTCCCAGATCGTTTGTCGAACTGCTCGTGTTTACCCGTGACAACCAGCGCACTTATGCCGACATACTGGCTGCGGCAGACCGTCTGTCCTCCCGGGGACTCAAACGCCTGTCTTCCGAACAATTGAGCGCCGAGATGCTGGCCAGTGACGGCAATGGAACCGCAAACGTCCGTCAAGACCCGGCCACCCTGACCCCGTCCGATCCACAACAGACCGCCATTGAAGAATCGGCCTCACAGACATTGGACACACTTTCGGCGATGATCGGATGTGGCGCCACACAACAACCTGTAAACAAAGTTACCGTCTAACAACATAAAAAATTGCATAGCAATGGAACAAAACGAAAATCAAGACTCCATACGCGAACGGATACGTGCGTATGCCTTCGACCTCAAACTCCCTCTGGTACGACGCGACATCGACCTGCTTATACAGCAAGGACTTGATGAACGATGGAACCTGTGGATGTTCACGGGCCGAACTCCTGCGTCAGGAAAAAGAAAACCGCTCGGAGAACCAGCGTCGGCATCGCATCAAAAATGCCGCGTTCCCACAGTTGCGATACCTCAACGAAATAGACACGGACGCGCTTCCGCCAGAAGCGCGGAAGGCCTTGCCAAACCTTGAGACACTTGATTTCATCAAGGAAGGGCGCAACCTTATACTATACGGGAATCCCGGTACCGGAAAGACCCATCTGGCTACAGCCTTGGGGATTGCGGCCTGTAACGCGGGATACTCCGTACTGTTCACTTCCGTGCCCAGACTGCTTACGCAGATAAGGGAATGCCGGAACGCAATGACACTAAGGGCACTCGAGAACAAGTTCGAACGATACGACATGGTCATCTGCGACGAGTTCGGATACGTTTCTTGTGACAAGGCGGGAGCGGAGATGTTGTTCAACCATCTGTCACTCAGAACTGACAAGAAAACAACCGTCATTACAACAAATCTCGCATTCAACAGATGGGACGAGATTATTGCAGACAAAGTACTAGTTACAGCAAATGGTAGACAGGCTAACGCACAAGGCGATTCTACTGAACATGACGGGAAAATCGTACAGAATGAAAGAAACACAAGATATGATAAATAAACAAATTTAATTAACTTTGCAAAACCTATCGGGTGGTACACGTTTCAAATGCTACCCGGGTCCCTTTTCAAGTGTTAGCTACATCTTTATCAAAATGAGTCATCATCTTGAGCATCCTTATCAAGAGATTTATACTTTTGGGATTGTCGAATGCTTTGCAGCCCATTAATTTCTGAAGATATGAAGTTGCGGAAGAAGTTAAGAAATCTGTATCCCACCAAGTCGTAACTTTTTTTCTTGATTGTCGAGCCTGATCTTCGTAATACTTCTTCTGGAGATTGTTCTCTGTGACAATAAGCAGTCCATTATCATACAGTTTCTGCATGGTCTCTTTTGAATATCTCCAATATCCTTCAACGCCCATAAATTCGTAAAAAGGATTACCTTTCTTTGCTCCACCAGGACCATCTACAGGTGCCAATTTATATTTTCCCTTATCGTCTTCTCGATCAAATCCGTCTAATACAGGGTCTTCTCCTATATTCTTTTGTTGAGCAAACACCTCATTTATTTCTTTGGCATAAAACGCAATGTGATTGTGATTCTCAGATATTATTCTATCATTAGAAACAGAGGCTCTATGCTTATGGCAAATATCAGCAATGAAATTATGCTCGCCAAAGACTTCATCACATATTTTGATGAGATTTGCATTCTCATCATCACCTATCGAAATAAAGATAACTCCATCCTCCGTGAGCAGAGAACGAGCCACCAGCAGACGACTATAAATCATACTACACCAATCCGAATGAAACTTACCATTCGTATCGGTATTCTTCCTGAAGCGATAGCCCAACTCGTCCACATTGCCGGCTTTGAAATCCTCTTCAGCAGCAGTGAGAGCAAAGTCGTCGTGATACACAAAGTCATTGCCAGTATTATAGGGTGGGTCAATATAAATCATCTTCACCTTACCCACATATGAGCGTTGCAAGAGTTTGAGCACTTCCAGGTTATCACCTTCGATATAGATATTCTTCGTATTGTCCCAATCCACGGAATCTTCCACCACCGGGCGTAATGTCTTATCGGTTGGTTTGGCAGCCTCCGCACGAGCGGCATTCTTACCTACCCATGTAAACTGATACATCTCGCCATCGCCGTCTGTGACATGGTCGCCAAGCAACCGGCGAAGCACCTCGAAGTTTACCTTTCGGGAGATTTCACCAGTCTTGTCATCACGTACTTCGGTAAATGCCGAAGGTGCTATCTGATAGAGCGCATCAAGATTGAGTTGCGTTCCGTCTGCGGAGTTCAAATCCAAATGTTTTAATATGTCAGTCATATATCTTGTTTCTTAATTGTTTTCTAATGTTTTAAGTTTCTCTTTCTTTGATTTGTCCTTGATGAAAGTAGGAGATGTGAAAATGAAACGCAATTGTTCCACTTGCTCCAATTCTTCTTTCAATGCTTCGTAGGCATAGATGGAGAATGAAGCCGCAGCAATAGACACAAAAGTACCTTTGGATAACCGTCCTTTGATGTCATCCACTACACGCTCGTTTATATTGTTTATTAATTTGGAATGTTCCATCCTCGTTTTATTAGACCTTAGTTCCGCGGCACTTTACAAAACAATTATTTAAAGTACTGAGTAATAAAATATTGCCCAGTACTTTGCCATGTCAGAAGATTCACTTAAATTAGTGTTGCAAAAAAGCACAAGAAATCTTCAACAAGCATGACAAAAATAAGCATAAAATCCGGTAAACTCACTTCTTTTGGAGGGATATTTTTAATTATGGAGCAATTTGATTCTATGCTCTCATCCGTAATCAATTCAACACAGCAGTCCGATAGAGAGCGAACTATTGAAATAACAAGGAATAACAATATTTTTTAAGTCACCAATCAGTTTCTTATTTCATTTTGTAACAACATTTCAAATCCCAAAAACATCCGTTTCAAGCCATCAAACCGTCACAGTCCATCCCCTCCCAGAACACCTTCTGAAGTGGGGGTAATTCAGTATACGACTAAATAGGATTCAATATACGACTGAATGGCATTCAGTATAAGACTGAATAGGGTTCAGTATAAGACCGAGGTTATATTAGTAGTAAAACAGAATTGAGAACAGAGGAAATCACCGACTTTTTGTCCTAATAAATCAACACAAATTGGCTATATTCCTAAAATAATCATATAAAAATATCGGCATTACTTCCGAGGTTATTCTCTATGGTTTCTTCCATAGGAAACTGTTGCTTGTCTATGCAAAAAGAACCATTCTTCCGTTCAAAAACCCAATTATCGTCCACCCGAAGCGAGTCGGACACTAATATACCACCGGCATTTTTAGAATAGACATAGACAACTATCCCGTTCTCAAACCTAAATGTATATTCGAACCCGACTACTCCCTCTTTCTTTCCGGCATAAATAAAATTCACATAATAATCTATCTTCTTCCATTGGGGCGACAAATGGTTCTCAATATCGAATAAGGCCAAACTGAAGTTTGTTTTACCCGATTCGTTCGGTCCATATACAATACCATTTTTTATGATACCGTCTTTGATAGCGTTTTTATGAACTCATAATTAGCCGGACTTGACAAATCCCACTTGAAGATACGGAAAAGGATTTCCGTAAAGAAATTACGGGCCCAATTTATCTTAATGCCACCTAATAGTTTCATACCCTTGTCACTGTTGTCTTGCAATCCGAAATTTCAGACATGGCACACTACTGTATCCAGCGTCTCTCCATCAGCAAACAGTCCACCATCTGCCTGCATCATCCGTTTCTTCAGGCGAAACTTCTGCTGGGACACGGAAGCGGGAGACACGGCAATGAGCGTGGCAATCTGTGCATTGCTGAAGTGCAGGCGGATAAGCATGCAGAGCTGGCTGTCGGCAGGCGTAAGCTGGGGAAAGCGCAAGACAAGGCGTTTGGAAGCACCCTTGTATACTCTGTCAGTAAGCTTCTGCAAGTAGTCCCACTGGCTGTCCGCAAGGAATTTGGGCTGGATGCGCAACTGCTTCACCACTTCGTCTGCGTCTATCATGGCGGAAGCAAGCGCCTGCACCTGCCCGTCGAGCATCCGGACACGCTCGCCCTCTTTCCTCAACAGTTCCAGTTCGCGGGGCACAGGGTTGCCTTCATACTCCTTGAGACGGGCGCGGAGTGACTCGTTTTCCTTATCCAGACGGCTGCCATGTTCCATGAGGTTTGTCAGCGAGCTATGCACTTCTTCGCGCTCTTCGTCGGTCAGCGACATCTCCTTCAGGCATTCTTCCAGTTCCTCGCGCTCGTGTTCATTGTTGCGCAAGCGCTGTTCGTTTTCACTCAGGGTGACAAGATAGTTACGGTGACTACGTTCTTTCTTGAAACGGATAAGGCTGAACAGCATAGCACCGGAAATGCTGAACATAATCACAGAAAACACTCCCCAGAAAAAACGTTCGTAACCACTGACCGGCTTCAGCCGCACATGCCTGCCATCAGAAAGCTCCTTTATCTGATTATACTCACGGTGCAAACCGGAAATCAGGCGGACGGCCCGGGCACTGTCGACAGCACCGCATTGCACCAACGAGTCAGCATGAGAAAGGGACTGTTCGTAGTTCATCAAAGTTCTATCGGCAGGTTTCGAGCAGGCTGTCAGCCCCAGAAGGAGAATCAGCAGGAGAAAAAGGAAGGTATGTTTCATCTTGAAATTTTGTGTTTATAATAAGTAAGGTGTAAAATCGGTAAGGAACGAGCTTACTTCAACAGTTTTCATAATCAATGCATATTAATCGTTGCAGAAACAAAGGTAACACTTTCTTCCCACAATAAATAAAGAGGTACAAAGTTTTTCATTACTTTGTACCTCCTCTTTTTCTTCGACTTGCATCATTTATAGCCGTGAGTCAGCAAAAATCGTATAGCTTAGAACTCACTCGTAAAGTGGAACTTGATATGCTTGAAGTCCATCTGCGCCATCTGCAACACATATCCGCTGTCTGCCAGGAACACATCCCTACCCTCGCGGTCTTTGGCCATGTACTGGTATTTGCGCTTCTTGAAGGCTTCCAGTTCAGCCGCATCATCGCTCTCAATCCAGCAGGCTTTATACAGACTGAGCGGCTCCCAACGGCACTTCGCACTGTATTCGTTCTCCAGACGATACTGGATGACCTCGAACTGCAACTGCCCCACCGTACCGATAATCTTACGCCCGTTGAACTGGTTGACGAACAACTGCGCCACACCTTCGTCCATCAACTGGTCGATACCTTGGCAAGCTGTTTCTGCTTCATCGGGTCGGCATTCTCAATGTACTTGAACATCTCCGGAGAGAAACTCGGAAGCCCCTTGAAGTGAAGCGCCTCGCCTTCGGTCAGCGTATCGCCAATCTTGAACGTACCGTTATCCGGCAGGCCGATAATATCTCCCGCCCAAGCCTCATCGACAGTTGTCTTGCGCTGCGCCATGAACTGCGTAGGCGACGAGAAACGCATCGTCTTGCCATGACGTACATGCAAGTACGGGGCATTGCGTACAAACTTCCCGGAGCAGATTTTGCAGAAAGCGATACATGAACGGTGATTCGGGTCGATATTGGCGGTTATCTTAAAGATGAATCCGGTAAATTTAGGCTCTTCCGGCTCCACCTCACGCTCTTCCGCCTTCACGGGACGGGGACTGGGAGCTATTTCCACAAAGCAGTCCAGCAACTCCTGCACACCGAAATTATTCAGGGCAGAACCGAAGAATACGGGAGCAAGCTCTCCTTTCAAATATTCCTCCTTATCGAATTCGGGGTAAACACCGTCTATCAGTTCCAATTCTCCGCGCAGCTTGTCGGCCAGCTGGGCACCAATCTGGTTGTCCAGCTCCTCGGTATGGATGTCCACTTCCACCTTCTCCGTCACTACCTGCTTGCTGGGCTGGTAGAGGTTGAGGTTATGCTCGTAGATATTGTAGACACCCTTGAAACGGACACCGCTCTCGATAGGCCACGTCAAGGGACGCACGTGGATGTGCAGTTCCTCCTCCAGCTCGTCCAGCAGGTCGAACGGGTCTTTGGCTTCACGGTCCATCTTGTTGATGAAGATAATCACCGGCGTATTACGCATACGGCAGACTTCCATCAGCTTGCGTGTCTGCGTTTCCACACCTTTCGCACCGTCCACCACGATGATAACACTGTCCACAGCCGTCAGCGTGCGGTAGGTATCTTCAGCAAAGTCCTGGTGACCCGGAGTATCAAGGATGTTGACCTTGTAGTCATGGTAGTCGAACTCCATTACAGAAGTGGTAACGGAAATACCACGCTGTTTTTCAATATCCATCCAGTCCGACGTTGCCGTCTTCTTTATCTTATTGCTCTTTACGGCACCCGCCACCTGGATTTGTCACCAAAAAGCAACAGCTTCTCGGTCAATGATGTCTTACCGGCATCCGGATGCGCGATAATCGCAAACGTTCTCCGTCTCTCTATTTCGTTGTTATTGGCCATATATCAATTAGTCAGTAATAATCACTCTTCCAAATTCTTCATGCAGACGGCAAGGCTCGCCTCCCAATGGGGTATATCGATGCCGAATGTCTTCTTTATCTTTGTCTTGTCCAACACGGAATAATGCGGACGCGGTGCCTTGGCAGGGGAATTCGTCCGTATGCAGCGGACTTACCTTGCAGCTCTTGATACCTGCCAGACGATGGATAGCCAACGTAAAATCATACCACGAGCAGACTCCTCGTTGCTGAAGTGATAGATGCCGGGCACGATTCCCTGGCTGATAGCCGCAAAGATGGCGCGTGCCAAATCATTGGCGTATGTCGGCGTACCTATCTGGTCGAATACAACTCCCAGCGTCTCGCGCTCGCGTCCCAAACGGAGCATCGTCTTCACAAAATTATTTCCATAAATGGAATAGAGCCACGCCGTACGGATGATCATGGCACGGCTGCAATACTTCATCACCGCCTGCTCACCCGCCAGTTTGGTAAAACCATATACTGAATTGGGACAAGTAGCCGCCTCTTCCGTATAGGGGGTGTGTCCGGTTCCGTCAAAAACATAGTCGGTAGACACTTGTATCAATGCAGCACCGCAAGCTTCGGCAGCGGCAGCCAGATAGCCCGGAGCGACATGGTTCAGCTTGTCGCAAAGCTCCTGATTGTCTTCCGCCTTGTCTACAGCCGTATAAGCGGCGCAATTCACGATTACATCTATCCGGTTGTCCTTCACAAACCCGTGCACAGCTTGTTCGTCGCAAATGTCCAATTCCTGCACGTCAGTGAAAAAATAAGCATGTTGTCCGTTTTCTTTCGACAACACTCGCATTTCATTGCCAAGTTGACCGTTGGCACCGGTTATCAGAATATTCATTTAATAAAGTTACACTTATATATAGAATGTTACGATGAACAATATTTTCCTTCATAATTATCAATCATCCACTATCAATTATCCATCAACTCCAGTTCTCCCCGCTTCTCCTTGTCATAATAGTTGGCAAGCAACGAGACGAAACCGCTGATGGCCTCCATAGCCTTTGCCGTGCCCTGACTGATTTCCTTCTTCTGCAAGCGCAACAGCAGCACTCCATAAAGCGCCTCGAAACAAGTGTCTACCTCAGGCTCCTCTTTCCGGCCGCTCTTCTGGCGCAGCTCCACGATAAAAGGCAGTGCCTTGAAATAAGCCGCATTATAGAACGGATATTTCGTAGAAGCCAGCAATTCGCCATGCAGCTCCGTCAGGTTCAGAATGACATTCCGGTTGATTTGCAGATGTCCTTTTTCCGTTACGCCTTCCGCACGCATCATATCTGCCAGATTTCCATACCATTCTTCCAGCGCAGGCCGTTCCTCCTCCGGATAGCGCAAAATGATGTTCTGGCGTATCCGGTCTATGTCACAGCCGTTGGCACGGAGCAAATCCTCCACCTGCCACATATATATAAGGTATTCGGCTATATTCTTCTCTTCAGTTGTTGCGCAATCTTCACGATAAAATGTATGAATTATGATTTTTCACCTTCCCACTCAATACAGCGATTCACCCATCAGCGTAAACACCAATCCCACCACAGACACCACAATGACAATGCTCCCGATAATACGGTTCAGCATCCAGATGCCACGCAAGTTGAATTGTGTACGGACTTATTGACAAAAAAGGTAATGCCAAACCACCAAGCCAAAGCACCCAATGCGATGGCCAGGTATCCGGTAACGGCCTCGAACACCAGCACACCCTCACTTACAAAAGCAAAGCGAGCAAAAAGACCTACAAAAAGGAAAATAATCAGTGGATTGGAAAGTGTGACGGCAAATGCCGTTATGAAGTTATGGAAATAGGAACCCTTATTGGTGGATACCGGCCGGATGGACTGTACCGGATTGCTGCGGAACGTATAAATGCCAAATGCCAACAGAAGAATGCTTCCGAAAAGCTGCAGGTAAAAGATGTTCTTGTTGACATAATCAAAAACGAAACTCATCCCGTAGCCCGTCAGCAAGGCATATGCAATATCGCTTAGCGAAGCTCCTATCCCCGTTACGAAACCATACCACCGTCCTTTATTCAAAGTACGCTGAATACACAATACTCCTACAGGACCCAATGGCGCGGACACAATGACGCCGATAATGAACCCCTTCCACAATATGTCAAATATGGTCTCTATCTGAATCATGGCTGCAAATATCGGACTTTTTTATGAGACGAACGAATAGTGTTAACGTTTTTTCGACGGAAAAGGATTTTAAGAAGTAAAGATTATCCATTTTACATATTATTCCGTATATTTACCTCCGAACTTAACAATACCCCCTTATGAAACGAATAAAAAAAACTCTAACACTCGTTTCCATGGCCGTCTTACTACTGACGGCATGCGAAGCCCCCAAGGAACTCGGTGTGGTTCCATATCCGCAGTATGCCCAAACAACGTCAAAAACAGTAGAACTGCCATCTACGGTAACCTTCTCGACCAATCTGGCGAAATCCGACATGAATGACCTGCTGGCCTATCTGCCGGACTTTGCCATCCCCATGAAGCTTGTCGACAAGAACCCTTTTGTAACGATAGAAATAACGGACGCAACGGATAATCCAATCGCTGCCGAAGGCTACAACCTGACAGTCAGCAAACAAGGTGTAAACATTCAGGCCTCCTCCGCTGCAGGTGCCTTCTATGGACTGCAAACCCTGGCACAACTTGCCCGTAACGGGAAGAAACTGCCAGTCACGACCATCAAGGACGAACCCAGATTCCCCTATCGTGGGCTGCACCTGGATGTTTCAAGACACTTCTTTAACACGGACTATGTCAAGAAACAAATAGACCTGGTAGCCACCTACAAAATCAACCGCCTGCATTGGCATCTGACCGACGGTGCCGGATGGCGGCTGGAGATTCCGGGCTATCCCCGCCTGACAGAATTCGCAGCCTGGAGAAAAGCCGCCAATCTGCAGGATTGGGGGAAATATGACCATCACTTCTGCGAGAAGGATGAAGAAGGAGCCTATGGAGGCTACTATACGGAAGCGGATGTACGTGAGGTTCTGGAATATGCCCGCTTGAGGCATGTCACCGTTATCCCCGAAATAGAAATGCCGGGACACTCGGGAGAAGTACTGGCAGCCTATCCACAGCTGTCCTGTACCGGCAAGCCTTATACATCCGGTGAAGTCTGTATCGGAAACGAAGAGACCTTCAAGTTCTTCGAAGATGTGCTGGATGAAGTGATACGGCTGTTCCCTTCCCGGTATATCCATATTGGAGGTGATGAAGCCAGCAGACGCCACTGGAAGGCATGCCCCAAATGCCAGAAGCGCATGAAGGAAGAAGGGCTCAAAGATGAAAGTGAGCTGCAAAGCTATATGATAGCCCGCATAGAGAAGTACCTCAACGACAAAGGGCGTGAAATCATCGGCTGGGACGAGATACTGGATGGAGGCCTGGCCCCCAATGCAACCGTCATGTCGTGGCGGGGTACGGAGGGTGGCATTGCCGCCGCCCGCATGGGGCATTACGCCATCATGACACCGGAGAGCCACTGCTATCTGGACCACTACCAGGATGACCCTGAGACACAGCCGCTGGCGTTTGGCGCCTGCATCCCCATCGGACAGACCTACTCCTACGACCCGGCTCCCGATTCATTGGGAAGTGATATCTGCAAATACATATTAGGCGTGCAAGGCAATGTATGGGCTGAATATCTGCCCACTTACGAACATGCCGAATATATGATATACCCACGCATCATCGCTCTGGCAGAAGTAGGCTGGACTCCCGTAAAGAACAAGCATCCGGAAAGTTTCAAGAGACGTATCAACAACGAAATACGCCATATCAAGGCAAAAGGCTACAACCCGTTCACCCTGTCCGAACTAGTGCAGACCAGCCAGACCGTTGACTATGCCAAGAAGAGGAATCATGCTCTCCCTCACCTCTGAAAAATATCCGATTGACATCCGCTATACAACAGACGGCTCCGAACCGACCGCATCTTCCAAATTATACAAAAAGCCATTTGCCGTAAAAGATTCGATATTGCTGACAGCCCGTCTTTTCGACGGAAATAAGCCACTCGGCAAAAGCCTCGAGCTGCGCACCGACTACCACAAAGGCATAGGCAAAAAGATAACCTATGCGCCGGATGGCGGATACTACCAGAACAAAGATGTGTATAAAGGCGGTGGCGATACCGGACTACTTGACGGACTACGTGGCGGTAAAAGCTATATGGACGGACGTTGGCAGGGATTCTGCCCCAATGATTTGGATGCCATTATCGACCTGGGCGAAGTGACCGCCATACATCGGGTCATGGCCAACTTCATGCAAATCCGTACCCCACAAGTATTTCTCCCTGCCAAAGTAGAAGTATGGGCATCAGTGGACGGCAAAGAATTCACCCTGCTGGGCAGTGATACTGCAGTGAAGAGGAGGCCGGAAAAGACGTGATTTTCAGAGATTTCGGCTGGACCGGCACCCCCACTGAGGCACGATATGTACGCTTCCATGCCATACAAGGGAAGAAGCAATTCTTATTTACGGATGAAATCGTCATACAATAACACACATCCGGTTTATAAAACAGAACAAAAAAACGCATGCAAGTAAAATTGCATGCGTTTTTTGTTTTCTTTTTTTCTCCTCCCCACCGATTTTGCGTATCTTTGTCCCCAAGAAGAAAAGATGAAGATACTCAAAAAAGTAACTTCAATCGTAAAATCGTAAATCGTAAAATCGTAAATATAACTATGATTCTTTTTTTCAGAACCCCATCCAAGAGCGTGATTGCCGTAGAATGTAATCATGAACTCCCCCAGGCAGACAGCGACAAACTCTGCTGGCTTTGGAGAAGCCACCCCCGAAAGTGAAGACAACCTGAAAGGACATTTCGTCGGCCCGCGCCGTGAGATGATTACTCCTTGGAGTACAAACGCCGTAGAAATCACCCAGAATATGGGGCTGGACGGCATCATACGCATCGAAGAGTACTTCCCCGTAAAAGATGAGAACGCAGACCACGACCCGATGCTGCAACGTATGTACAAGGGGCTGGACCAAAATGTATTTACAACCAACCGGCAGCCGGAACCGATTATACACATCGAAGACCTGGAGGCATACAATGAAAAGGAAGGTCTGGCACTCTCCAAAGAGGAAATGGATTACCTCAAGAAGGTAGAGAAAGATCTCGGGCGCCCTCTGACAGACTCCGAAGTATTCGGCTTCGCGCAAATCAACTCCGAGCACTGCCGTCACAAAATCTTCGGCGGAACATTCATCATCGATGGAGTGGAACAGGAATCCTCACTCTTCCAAATGATAAAGAAAACCACACAAGAGAATCCCAACAAGATTATATCGGCCTACAAAGACAATGTAGCCTTTGCCGAAGGTCCGGTTATCGAACAGTTTGCTCCGGCAGACCACTCCAAGCCCGACTATTTCCAAGTAAAGGACATCAAGAGTGTCATCTCCCTGAAAGCGGAAACACATAACTTTCCCACAACAGTAGAACCGTTCAACGGTGCGTCTACCGGTACGGGCGGTGAGATTCGCGACCGTATGGGCGGCGGTAAGGGCTCTTGGCCGATTGCCGGAACTGCCGTTTACATGACCTCCTACCCCCGTACGGAAGAAGGACGTCCCTGGGAAGAGATTCTGCCGGTACGCAAATGGCTGTATCAGACTCCCGAACAAATACTAATCAAAGCCTCCAATGGTGCCAGTGATTTCGGGAACAAATTCGGCCAACCGCTAATCTGCGGTTCCGTGCTCACTTTCGAACATAAAGAAAAAGAAGAAGTTTATGGCTATGACAAAGTGATTATGCTTGCCGGCGTAGGCTACGGTACCCAGCGTGACTGTTTGAAAGGTACACCGGAAGCCGGCAACAAAGTGGTTGTCATCGGTGGAGACAATTATCGCATCGGTTTGGGCGGCGGCTCCGTATCTTCCGTAGATACCGGACGCTACAGCAGTGGCATCGAGCTGAATGCCGTGCAACGCGCCAACGCCGAAATGCAGAAACGCGCCTACAACGTGGTACGCGCACTTTGTGAGGAAGAGACCAATCCGGTGGTTTCCATCCACGACCACGGCTCTGCCGGACATGTAAACTGTCTGTCCGAATTGGTAGAGGAATGCGGCGGTTTAATTGACATGAGCAAGTTGCCCATCGGTGACACGACTCTGTCTGCCAAGGAAATCATTGCCAACGAAAGCCAGGAACGCATGGGCTTGCTGATTCAGGAAGAGGCCATCGAACATGTACGCAAGGTAGCCGAACGCGAACGCGCTCCGATGTACGTAGTAGGTGAAACCACCGGTGACCATCGCTTTGCCTTCCAGCAAGCTGATGGTGTACGTCCGTTTGACCTCGCCGTAGAACAGATGTTCGGATCTTCCCCCAAGACCTATATGGTGGACAAGACCGTGGAACGTCACTACGAAATGCCCCAATACGAAGTTTCCCAACTACACGAATACCTCACCAATGTGCTCCAACTGGAAGCTGTGGCTTGTAAAGACTGGTTAACAAACAAGGTGGACCGTTCTGTAACAGGCAAGATTGCCCGCCAACAGTGCCAGGGTGAATTGCAGTTGCCTCTGAGCGATTGTGGTGTGGTAGCTTTAGACTATCGCGGCGAAAAGGGTATCGCAACCTCTCTGGGCCATGCTCCCCAGGCGGCACTTGCCGACCCGGCAGCCGGCTCCGTTCTTTCCGTCAGCGAAGCATTGACCAACTTGGTTTGGGCACCGCTTGCCGAAGGTCTGGACAGCGTTTCCCTTTCTGCCAACTGGATGTGGCCTTGCCGTTCGCAAGAAGGTGAAGATGCCCGTCTGTACACGGCAGTAAAGGCATTGAGTGACTTCTGCTGTTCCCTGCAAATCAATGTACCGACTGGTAAAGACTCTCTTTCCATGACACAGAAATACCCCGACGGCAGCAAAGTTATTTCTCCGGGCACGGTAATTGTTTCTGCCGGTGGAGAAGTTTCCGACGTCAAGAAAGTCGTATCTCCGGTGCTGGTTAACAATGAAAAGACTACCATTTATCATATAGACTTCAGTTTCGACAACCTGAAACTCGGCGGTTCCGCCTTTGCTCAGACCCTGGGCAAGGTAGGTGACGAAGTTCCCAGCGTGCAAGATGCCGAATACTTCCGCGATGCTTTCCTTGCCGTGCAGGAACTGGTCAACAAGGGACTGATTCTTGCCGGACATGATATTTCCGCCGGTGGTCTTATCACTACACTGCTTGAAATGTGCTTTGCCAATGTGGAAGGCGGTATGGAAATCAACCTGGATAAAATCAAGGAGCAAGACCTTATCAAGATTCTGTTTGCAGAGAACCCGGGTATCGTTATCCAGGTGAGCGACAAGCACAAGGAAGCAGTGAAGCAAATCCTGGAAGATGCAGGCGTAGGTTACGTGAAGCTCGGCAAACCGACAGACGAACGCCATATTCTTGTATCAAAAGGCGATGCTACTTATCAGTTTGGCATAGACTATATGCGTGATGTATGGTACTCTACTTCTTATCTCCTTGACCGTAAGCAGTCCATGAACGGCTGTGCCAAGAAGCGTTTCGAGAACTACAAGATGCAACCGGTGGAATTCGCCTTCATGCCGGACTTCAAAGGCAAGTTCTCACAATACGGCATCGACCCGGACCGCCGCACACCTTCCGGTATCCGCGCCGCCATCATCCGTGAAAAAGGAACCAACGGCGAACGCGAAATGGCCTACTCACTCTATCTGGCAGGCTTCGATGTGAAGGACGTTACCATGACCGACCTTATCAGCGGTCGCGAAACGTTGGAAGATGTAAACATGATTGTTTACTGCGGTGGTTTCTCCAACTCCGACGTCCTCGGTTCTGCCAAGGGTTGGGCAGGTGCTTTCCTCTTCAATCCGAAAGCAAAAGAAGCGCTCGACAAATATTATGCACGCGAGGATACGCTTTCACTGGGTGTCTGCAACGGCTGCCAGCTCATGATGGAACTTAATCTTATCAATCCCGAGCACAAGAAAAACGGCAAGATGCTTCATAACGACTCACACAAGTTTGAATCCAGATTCCTCGGTGTTACTGTCCCCACCAACCGCAGCGTAATGCTCGGCTCACTGAGTGGAAGCAAACTGGGTATCTGGGTAGCTCACGGTGAAGGAAAATTCTCCTTGCCATACGACGAGGACAAATACAACGTCGTGCTGAAATACTCATACGACGAATACCCTTCCAACCCCAACGGCTCAGATTATTCCATAGCCGGATTGGCAAGTGCCGACGGACGTCATCTGGCCATGATGCCCCACTTGGAACGTGCCATCTTCCCCCTGGCAGAACGGTTGCTACCCCGCAGACCGCGTAAACAGCGACCAAATCACTCCTTGGGTAGAAGCATTTGTCAATGCACGCAAGTGGGTGGAAGCCAATAAAAAATGAACTGAACTTCCTTTTTTATAGAAATGTAACAAGCGCGGGATTATTCATAACCCGCGCTTGTTACATTTCTATTCTTCGCTTTCTTTTTTTGCTTTTCTCAAACAAAAGCATTATTTTTGTGTTTATTTTCAACTCTCCCTCAGTACAACATTCAAAAAAACCGCTCGACAATTATGAAAAAGTACTTCTTTTTCTGCATACTACTATTATTGCCAATTATAGGCATTGCACAAACATACAAATACATCGGTGTGGAAGACGGTTTGAGCAACAGACGGGTATATGCTATTCAAAAGGGACCCAAAGGTTACATGTGGTTTCTTACCCACGACGGCATCGACCGATACAACGGAAAAGAATTCAAGCCGTACAAACTGATGGATGGAGATGAGGAAGTGAATTCCATGATGAACCTGAACTGGCTCTATGTGGATTCCAAAGGAACCATATGGGAAATTGGCAAGAAAGGACGCGTGTTCCGCTATGATACAAAACACGACCGTTTTGTCCTGGTATACAAGCTACCCGAAAGCGAAGTGAAAGGACGTCCAACCTCTATCAGTTACGGTTGTGGATGCCAACAGCGTAATATGGCTTTGCAATGAAGATGCTCTATATCTGTACGACAGCAATACCCAGAAGGTGACATTCATTCAAAACGAAATAGGAGAACGAATTACTGATATCGCACAGATTGATTCGACCCACTTCTTCATCGGGACCGACATCGGCATACATTATGCTGAGCTGGCCAACAACACCCTCACCCTCAGTCCCTGCAACCAATTGGACACCTTGAAGATACAAATCAACGAACTATACTATCATAAACCGTCTCACAAGGTTTTTATCGGTACTTTCCAACGGGGAATATTTACCTATGACCTGAATGAGCACAAAGTCATGCATATCCCATCCGGACTGATGGACGTTAGTATTAACTGTATCCGTGCCTACAATAACAATGAAATCCTCATAGCTACAGACGGGGCCGGTGTCTACAAAATGAATACCGATACCTATGAATCTATACCATACATTGTTGCTGACTATAACCGGTACAACTCAATGAACGGAAATACCATCAATGATATCTACATTGACAGTGAACAACGCATCTGGATGGCTAATTATCCCATTGGTATAACTGTACGCAACAACCGATATGCCGATTATCAATGGATAAAACACTCTATCGGCAATAAACAGTCACTCATCAATGACCAGGTAAATGCCATCATTGAAGACCATGACGGCGATTTATGGTTTGCCACCAATAACGGCATCAGCCTTTATTATAGCAAGACGAAACAATGGCATTCTTTTCTCAGCAGTTTCGACACCGCAAGCCATAGTAAAAACCATATCTTCATCTCATTGTGCGAAGTGGAGCCCGGCATCATCTGGGCCGGAGGATATAGTTCCGGCATCTACCAGATCAACAAGAAACTACTGTCCACAGAGTTCTTTACTCCGTCTTTATTCAGTAATCTGAATATCCGGCCGGACAAGTATATCCGTTCCATTATGAAAGATTCTTCAGGAAACATCTGGTCTGGAGGGTATTATAACTTAAAAGAAATAGATTATTCCAGAAAAAATATACGCCATTTCCCGGGCTTGAATGGTATCACTGCCATCATAGAGAAAGACTCCACACATATGTGGATAGGCACTTCCACCGGCTTGTACCTGTTGGAAAAAGCAACCGGTAAGTATACCTATATCCAGATGCCGGTAGAATCCTACTACATCTACTCCCTATGCCAAGCTTCCGACGGAATGCTGTATATCGGTACCAACAATGCCGGTTTACTGGTATATGATACGACCAAAAACACATTCAGACATTATCATAGAGACAACTGCGCCTTGATTTCCAATAATATCTATACACTATTGTCTGATGGTAAAGGAAATATCTTTCTGAGTACAGAACACGGTCTGTCCACCTTCTATCCTGTCGAAGAGACATTCCATAACTGGACCAAAGAACAAGGACTGAAGTCTGACCATTTCAACGCAGCCTCAGGCACCTTGAGGAAAAACGGCAATTTCATTTTCGGCAGTACGGATGGAGCCATAGAATTCAACAAAGACATGATCCTGCCTCGCGACTATAAGTTCAAAATGGTATTCAGTGACCTGCGGGTATTCTATCAGACCGTTTATCCCAAGGATGAAGGTTCTCCACTTATTCTGGATATTGACGAGACAAAAACCTTGCGTTTGAAGTACAACCAGAACATCTTCTCATTGCAGGTCTCAGACATCAACTATGACTATCCTTCCCTAATTCTGTACTCCTGGAAACTGGAAGGCTTCTATGAGGGTTGGAGCCGTCCGGGAGAGGAAAACGTCATCCGTTTTACCAACCTGAGTCCGGGCAACTATACCCTCCGCGTACGTGCCATCTCCAACGAAGACCGTCGTATTGTCCTGGAGGAACGCAGTATGGACATCATTATCGAGCAACCCCTCTGGCTCAGTTTCTGGGCGCTGATACTCTATGCAGTGATTATCATATCCATTGCAAGCATCACTCTACGAATAATAGTCTTGAGAAAACAGCGGAAAGAATCCGATGAGAAAATACGCTTCTTCGTCAATACGGCGCATGATATACGTACTCCACTGACGCTCATCAAAGCACCCTTGGAAGAAATCACCGAACGCGAGCAACTGACTTCCAGCGGACAGAGCAACATCAATACAGCCCTGCGAAACGTAAATGCCTTGTTGCGCCTGACCACCAATCTTATTAATTTCGAACGAGCAGACACCTATTCCGGAAGTCTATACGTATCCGAATACGAACTGAGCACATATATGGAGGAGACAATCGATGCTTTCCGTTCATACGCAAACATAAAACACATCAACCTAACCTACGAAAGCAGCTTCCGTTATCTGAACGTATGGTTAGATAAGGACAAGATGGATTCCATTTTGAAAAATATCATATCCAACGCACTGAAATATACACCGGACGGCGGCAATGTACATGTCTTTACTTCCGAGACAGAAGATACCTGGAGTATTGAGGTGAAAGATACCGGTATCGGAATTCCGGCTTCAGAACAGAAAAAGCTGTTCAAGATGCATTTCCGTGGCAGTAATGCTATCAATTCCAAAGTTATCGGCAGCGGCATCGGACTACTTCTGGTAGGGAAACTTGTACGCTTACATAAAGGAAAGCTCAACTTCAGCAGCATGGAAGGGAAAGGCTCTTGCATCAAAATCACGTTCCCCAAAGGGAACAAGCATTTCCGCAAAGCAATCCAACGCCCTCAACCCAAAAACGAACGGATTGTTTATTCGGCCTCCGGAGTGCCTATCAATGCCTCTACTACATCGTCCCCTGCTTCCAGTGGCATCTACGACAAGACGCAGCAACAGTCACAAAACAACAGTAACCACCAGAAAATTCTTATTGTAGAGGACAATGACGAATTAAGGGAATATCTGCGCAGAACATTGTCTGAACAATACAACATACAAGTATGCTCCAATGGAAAAGAAGCACTGACCATTGTCAAGGAGTATATGCCCAACCTCGTCATTTCAGACATCATGATGCCGGAAATGAGAGGAGACGAATTGTGTCATATCCTGAAGAACGACATCGAGACATCACATATCCCCATCATCCTGCTCACAGCACTGAATACCGACAAGAATATCATCGAGGGGCTGCAAAGCGGAGCGGATGAATATATTGTGAAACCCTTCAATATCGGTATATTGCGGGCAAACATTGCCAACCTGCTGACTAACCGGGCACTGTTGCGCCACAAATATGCCAGCCTGGACCTGAACGACGAGAAGAACAATACGGATTGCATCAACTGCTCCAACGACTTGGACTGGAAATTCATTGCAACCGTCAAAAAGAGCGTCGAAGACAATATGGACAACCCAAGCTTCAACGTCGACGTGCTCTGCAACCTGCTGAATATGAGTAGGACCAGCTTCTACAATAAGATAAAGGCACTGACCGACCAAGCTCCGGCTGACTACATCCGGCTGATTCGACTGAAACATGCTGCCCAACTTCTGAAAGAACAAAAGCATACCATCACCGAGATTTCAGAGCTGACCGGTTTCAGTGATGCGAAATATTTCCGTGAAGTATTCAAGAAACATTTCAATATGAGCCCAAGCCAGTATGCCAAGAGAGGGAAGGAAGGGAAAGATGATAAAGAAATAAAGTAAATTACAACATTTTGAATATGAATATATATCTTGAAGCATTCTCCATTTTCTTTAAGATAGGAGCCTTTACCATCGGCGGCGGTTATGCTATGGTACCGCTGATAGAAAACGAAATCGTAACCAAACGAAACTGGATAGCCAAAGAAGATTTCATTGACCTGCTTGCTATATCACAGTCCGCTCCGGGCATCCTTGCCGTCAATATATCCATTTTTATAGGGTACCGGCTACGGGGAATACGAGGGAGCATAATCACTGCATTGGGAACCATACTTCCTTCGTTTCTCATCATCCTCGCCATAGCGTTGTTCTTTCACAACTTCAAGGACAACACCATTGTGGAACGTATATTCAAAGGTATTCGCCCGGCAGTGGTTGCATTGATTGCAGCCCCTACATTCAGCATGGCTAAATCGGCCCGGATAAACCGATACAACATATGGATACCGGTGGTTTCAGCACTGCTCATCTGGCTGTTGGGCTTCTCTCCCATCTGGATTATCATTGCGGCAGGTGTAGGAGGATACTGCTTCGGACGTTTTCAACGTCCGAAGAATTAAAAATTAAAGAATTAAAAAGGATAGCAACATTAATCATTAATCTAACCATTTATCATTAATTACTAATCATGGTTTTCTTACAGTTATTCTATACATTCTTTAAGATTGGGCTTTTCGGCTTTGGTGGCGGATATGCCATGTTGTCTATGATACAAGGTGAAGTAGTTACCCGTTACGGTTGGCTTACAGCGCAGGAATTTACTGATATTGTGGCAATCAGCCAGATGACACCCGGTCCGATAGGAATCAATTCGGCAACTTATGTGGGTTATACTACGATAGCTGATTGCTACGGTACAAGCTATGGTATTTTAGGTTCTATTATTGCTACGTTTGCCGTGGTGCTTCCTTCTTTCCTACTGATGCTGACCATCAGCAAATTCTTTCTGAAATACCAGAAACATCCTTCCGTGGAAGCGGTATTCAGTGGGCTCCGCCCGGCAGTAGTCGGTCTGCTGGCCTCAGCCGCGCTGGTATTGATGAATTCGGAAAACTTCAGTTCTCCCAAAGAAGACATATATTCCTTCGTCATCAGCTGCCTCATCTTCCTCGTGGCATTTATAGGCACAAAGAAATATAAACTGAACCCGATAGGAATGATTGTAGCTTGTGGAATAGCAGGATTGATACTTTATTAGGGATTAAGGATTAAACGTTAATGATTAATCCCTAATCCTTAATCCCTAATTTTTAAAGTTTAATCTTCTTTCCAACGGATTTCGATTCATTATGCAGACGGTCCAAGGCTGTCACCACATAGCGGTACTTTGTCTTTCCGTCTTCATAAGGAAGTTTATAGAAATTATCGCGCGTGATGGCTACAATATGGGAAGGGTCATCTATATTCACTTTCTCTTTGTCATTAAAGCGATAGACCACATATTGGATGGCACGGTTCATTTCCTCTTTATACTTGGGAGCTGTCCAGAAAAGAATATATCCGTCTTCCGTCCACACCGGTTTCATCTTACGTACATTTGCCGGGGCTTCGTTATCCATGAAATCGAAAACGGGAGGCAGCGCCGGATACTTATGATATTCGGCAATCAGGGCATCGCGATACTTGCCTGCATTCTCTACAACCGCACTGGCAGGCCACTGGCAACTGCCACCGATGGTCTGATAGGCCCGTTGCAAGGCCATTTTGCGAGGAAGCTGATTTATCGACGGGTTCTTGGGGTCGGCATTCTGCACGGTGTTCATCACGGACTGGCCGATAAACAAGGGGCGGTTTTCCGTATTCCTGGCCCACCACTTCACCAGTGTCTCATAGTCGGCAACCGGATGTCCTATATGCCAATAAATCTGCGGAATATTATAGTCTATCCAACCTTCACGGGCCCACAGCAACACGTCCGCATAAAGGTCATCGTAGTTTTGCAGGCCTTTGGTCTTACTGCCAAGCGGGTCACTGCTTTCATTCCGGTAAATGCCAAACGGAGAAACCCCGAACTTCACCCACGGCTTGATTTCACGAATTGTTTCATGCAGTTTCTTAATCAGCACATTCACGTTGCTCCGGCGCCAGTCTCCTTTATTGCTGAAACCTCCGCCAAAACGTGCAAAACTTGCATCGTCAGGGAAATCCTTTCCCTTAATGGGATAAGGATAAAAGTAATCGTCCATATGAATGGCATCCACATCATAGCGGGAAACGATGTCGCTCACCACCATGCAGATGTGCCGGCGGCTCTCAGGCAGTGCCGGGTCAAAATACAACTGGTCGCCATAAGTGACAAACCATTCCGGATGGATATTGTACACATGATTGGGAGCCAACTCACTCTTCAAGGTCGTCTTCGTGCGATACGGATTAATCCATGCATGAAACTCCATACCACGCTTATGGCATTCATCAATCATAAACTGCATAGGGTCCCAATAGGGTTCGGGCGCTTTACCCTGCACTCCGGTAAGGAAACGACTCCACGGTTCCAGTCTGGAAGCATACAGAGCATCCGCTTCGGGACGTACCTGGAAAATTATGGCGTTGATTCCCGCCTTCTGCAAGGAATTCAACTGCCCGATCAGATTCTGCTTCAGTTTTTCGGTCGGCATTCCACGGAACTGTCCGTTTACTGACTGTATCCATGCTGCACGAAATTCACGTTTAGGATAGGCAGACCCGGTCTGCACTTGCGCAAATACTCCTCCCGCCATTAGCAGCAAGAAGAATACACATAAAAGGGATTTTACTCTCATTCTCTAATTACAGCTTTTTAATACTTAAAATAGTTTATAATTAAGGTTTGTCCTTCATCGGCCATTCCACAATAAAGCGGCATCCTCCGCAATAGGTGTCATCCAGATAAATCCGGCCTCCCACCAACTCCATTATCTCATTGGCTATGGCAAGCCCCAATCCGGACCCTTTGGTAAACGTGTCCACTTTATAAAAACGTTCGAAAATACGGTCCGATTCGTCCGGCCTGATGCCTATACCGGTATCCTCTATCACGAAGCGCAATACATGTCGGGACTTATCTTCCTCGCAGGAAACGCGTATATGACCTTCTTCCGTAAACTTCACCGCATTATCCAACAAAGACACCAGCACCATTTTCAGCCATTGCCGGGCTGCATAAAAGGCCATAATGCCGGAAGCAGGCACATATTCCAGTTCAACTCCCGGCTTCAGTTCCGGACGGAAGCCCTCAATACATTCCTTGCAACACGCATCCACTTCTATCTCCTCCCGCGGCATCTCCCACACTCGCGAATCCATATCCGCAATATTGAGTATGTTCTCCATCAGACTCAACAGATATGTATTGTTGCCCTCCACTTGTTCAACATACTCGCGTTTCTCCACATCATCCAGTTTCTCTTGAGCCAGCAAGGTAGAAAAGCCGACGATGGAATTCAACGGAGTACGGATTTCATGGGTGATATGCTGTATAAAGGAACTTTTGACCTGGCTCATTTTTTCCACCGCCCTGCGTGCAGCTTCCAACTTGCGGTTCATGGAGAGGGTGCGGATATACAGATAAGTAATGAGCAGCAAAGCAACAATACCAGTCCGCCAACGGCCAAGGCTATCATCAGTCGTTCCTTGTTCAATCTGGCACTCAGCTCCAGCTTCTCCATCTTCAACCGGTCCACCTCAAACTGTGCCGTATATTTGCTTAGCTTGTCATCCATTTCTGCCGTACGCACGGAGTCACTCACGGCGGCATATCTGGCATAACTGCGGCAAGCCGCACGATAATCGCCCAACTGTTCCTGCAGTTCTCCTTTCATATAATGGTTATAAGGATAGCAAAGCCCCAGTGAATGCTGATAATCCATGAGTGAATCCACGTAAGCAATGTTACCTTTCAAATCACCGAGGATACGGCAACACATTATCTTATAGCCAAACCATGCTTCGGGCGTCGAGCTCTCCGGATGTTGACGGTAGAAGCGGTCGGTCTCCTCAATATAAGGCTCAGTAGCCTTTCTACCTTCATTGGCCAATAAGCCTATAACCCTGAATTCACAGAAACGCAGGTGCAGGGAAGGGTCTATGCTGACTTGTTTACGGTCCAGTTTGTCCTCCAGTTGCGACAATTTACTCAGATACTCGCCGGCCTCTGCATACTCACTGCGTGAAAGATAAGTCTGGATAATATTAAGCAACACCACGTATGCGTCACGATAATAGCTGCCTTCCTCGAAAAGTTTCAGTGCATTGTTGTAATTCTCTATACACAGTTTTACGTTGTTTCCAAAGACCCGATGGTTATACCCGATGCACATTTCGCCACATGCCAATCCGTATTTGTCCCGGGCTTGCTCGGCATCCTGATGGAGCCTGACGGTTTCAGCCATCGCCTCCTCCTGCATACCTTTCTCCGTCATACGCTGAATGTACTGCCGCCACGCCATATACCGGTCTCGTGTCCGTTGGTATTTCCGGCACCAGTCCATATATTCATAGGTTGCGGCTTTCAATTGGTCAATGTCCCCCAACTGATAATAATGAGAAATCAAGTTGTTATGGGCATCACTAATCTGTACCGTATCGTTCAGTTCGCGGGCAAGTTTTATCCACCGGGCATTGATGGAAGGCAATCGGTCTTGTCAACACTTTCTGCGCACTATCTGCCAGAGCTTTCATCTCTCCATAAGGGTCTTCGGCATGCAGGATTGAGGGGCATAAACCTAACACCAGCACAACAAGAAGCCATTTTATATTACGCTTTACCATGTTCGGACATTAAAAGGAGTCGGATGCGAATTTAGTGCTTTTATTTAATGTAAATTAGCAGTCATCCTAAAGTATAACAAATCTTAACCTTGCCTATCTGATACGATTTTTCCAGCAGGTTCGTTTTATTCTACCCCGGTTTGCATTATCTTTGCAAATCCTAAATCACATAAGTGACTTTTATATGGCAGAAAATACATCGATTATCATAAAGGGAGCCCGTGTCAATAACCTCAAGAACATTGACGTAGAGATTCCCCGTAACAAACTCGTAGTCATCACCGGACTGTCCGGTTCCGGAAAATCCTCACTTGCTTTCGATACATTATATGCCGAGGGGCAGCGCCGCTACGTGGAGAGCTTGAGCAGTTATGCCCGCCAGTTTCTGGGACGTATGAGCAAGCCTGAATGCGATTTCATCAAAGGGATTCCACCTGCCATTGCCATTGAGCAGAAAGTAAGCAGCCGTAACCCACGGTCCACCGTGGGTACCTCCACTGAAATATACGAATATCTGCGGTTGCTCTACGCACGTGTCGGTAAGACCTTCAGCCCGGTCAGCGGACAAGAAGTGAAGAAACACTCGGCAGAAGATATCGTGAAGTGCATGCTGGAATATCCGGAAGGAACCAAGTATACCGTGCTCGCCCCGATATTGCTGCGCGAAGACCGCACGCTGCAACAACAACTGGAGATAGACATGAAGCAAGGTTTCACCCGTCTGGAAGTGAACGGTGAGATGATGCGCATCGACGAATACAAGCCGAAAGAGGGAGACACCGTTTTCCTGCTGATTGACCGTATGACAGCCTCTTCCGAAAAGGACTCCGTGAGCCGCCTCACCGACTCGGCAGAGACAGCCATGTACGAAGGAGACGGCGCCTGCCTGCTGCGGTTCTACCAGTCCGACGGAAGCACCTGCCTCTACCGGTTCAGCACCAAGTTCGAGGCGGACGGCATCATCTTCGAGGAGCCGAACGACCAGATGTTCTCCTTCAACTCTCCCATCGGCGCATGTCCCGTATGCGAGGGATTCGGGAAAGTCATCGGCATCGACGAGCATCTCGTGATACCCGACCGCTCCTTGTCCGTCTATGATGGAGCCGTTGTATGCTGGCGGGGCGAAAAGATGGGCGAATGGAGGGATATGGTGATACACGGAGCCGAGAAAGCCGGCTTCCCCATCTTCACTCCCTATTATGAACTGACCGACGAGCAACGCCGGATGCTGTGGGAAGGGACACCCTACTTTGAGGGCATCAACGCCTTCTTCAAGATGGTGCAGGAAAATCAGTACAAGATACAATACCGTGTGATGCTGGCACGCTACCGCGGAAAGACGCTCTGCCCCAAATGCCACGGTACCCGCCTGAAGCCCGAAGCAAACTACGTACGCGTGGGAGGACGCAACATCTCCGAACTGGTAGATTTGCCCATCACTGAGTTGAAGCTCTTCTTCGACAACCTGCAGCTAGACCCACATGACGCCGACATAGCCCGCCGCATCCTGACAGAAATCAACAGCCGCATCCAATTCCTATTGGATGTCGGTTTGGGATACCTCACGCTGAACCGCCTCAGCAACTCGCTCTCCGGCGGTGAAAGCCAGCGAATCAACCTCGCCACCTCGCTGGGAAGTAGTCTGGTGGGCAGCCTGTATATTCTTGACGAACCGAGCATCGGCCTGCATAGCCGCGATACGGACAAACTGATACACGTGCTCCGCCAGCTGCAACAGTTGGGCAATACGGTAGTGGTAGTGGAACACGATGAAGAGATTATCCGTGCTGCCGACTATATCATCGACATCGGTCCCCGGGCAGGCCGCCTGGGAGGGAAGGTCGTCTACCAAGGAGATATGAAAGACCTTCAGAAAGACAGTGACAGCTATACCGTGCGCTATCTGCTGGGCGAAGAAACCATCCCCCTGCCGGAACACCGCCGCCCGTGGAACAACTACATAGAAATAAAGGCGCGCGCGAAAACAACCTGAAGGGTGTAGAGGCACGGTTCCCGCTGAATGTAATGACCGTAGTCACCGGTGTCAGCGGTTCGGGCAAGAGTACGCTGGTACGCGACATCTTCTACCGCGCCCTGAAACGAGAGCTGGATGAATGCAACGAACGTCCAGGCGAGTTCACTTCCATTGGAGGAGACTTGCAGAACCTGCGCAATGTAGAGTTTGTTGACCAGAATCCTATCGGGAAGTCATCGAGAAGTAACCCCGTGACCTACATCAAGGCCTACGATGAAATCCGTAAACTATGGGCGGACCAACCGCTTGCCAAGCAGATGGGATACAGTGCCGGATACTTCAGCTTCAACAGCGAAGGCGGCCGTTGCGAGGAATGCAAGGGTGAAGGCACCATCACGGTGGAGATGCAATTCATGGCAGACCTTGTACTGGAATGCGAATCCTGCCACGGCAAACGCTTCAAGGCGGACACGCTGGAAGTGAAGTTCCACGACATGAATATCTACGACGTATTGGAGATGACCGTAAACCAAGCCATCGAATTCTTTACGCAACACGGACAGAAGATTGTGAAGAAGCTGCAACCCTTGCAGGATGTAGGTTTGGGATATATCAAACTGGGGCAAGCCTCCTCCACCCTCTCCGGTGGAGAGAACCAGCGCGTGAAACTCGCCTTCTACCTCAGCCAGGAGAAAGCAGACCCGACCATGTTCATCTTCGATGAACCGACCACCGGACTACACTTCCATGACATCAAGAAACTGCTCGAAGCCTTCGATGCCCTAATACGCCGCGGGCACAGCATTGTCATCATCGAACATAATCTGGATGTGGTGAAGTGTGCGGACCATGTGATAGACCTGGGGCCCGAAGGAGGGGACAAAGGAGGAAACATCGTAGCTACCGGTACACCGGAGGAAGTGGCGAAGTGTGCGGCAAGTTATACGGGACAATTCTTGCAAGAGAAATTACACCCCTCGCTTCCTTAAATAGAACACAGAGGCACGGAGACACAGAGATATTAAATTCAAGGAAAAAGAATAAAACTCTATGCCTCCGTGTCTTTGTGCTTAATCTTACCGGGTGCTACTACTCCAATTTAAAAGTAACCGGAAAAGTAAATTCCACCTTCACGGCTTTACCCTGCTGCATCCCCGGTTTCCATTGTGGCATCAATTCTACAATCCGTAATGCTTCCTCATCCAGGGCAGGATACCTGCTGCGCATAATAACGGGGTCCGTCACACGACCATTCTCGTCAATCACCACGCTGACAGCAACTCTTCCTTGAATGCCATTCTTACGGACTTCTTCCGGATAACGGATATTCTTTTGAATAAAATCCATTAAGGCTTTCATACCTCCCGGAAACTCGGGCATCACTTCCACTACTTTATAGACCGGTTCTTCCATTGGCTCTTCCGTTATCAATTGTGGGCTCCCGCCCTTCCCTGCATCCGAAATATAAGGGGGAAGAGATGTCTTTTCCGCCGTTCTCCATTCTTCCTCATTGTCCGTCAGTCTGAACTCAGCCATCATCAAGACAGGTTTCCTCCTGATGGTTATCTCATAAAAGTAACGGTAGCGTCCCGGCTTGTTGGGATGCACATCCGGATAAAGGGAGGCTTTCATAACCCTTTCCTCCCCATCCCGCAGCACATAGGCGATGTCCCAAAAGGCAGCGTTTATCGGCAATTCCCGCCAGGTACCTTTTTCGTCTTCGAACGTCAGGTAGTAATGCTCGCCGCAGGTCAAATCTCCGCCGCTGTGATTGCTGAGGATGAATGTCGCATGAGGCGCTTTCGTTGAAAAGACTGGATATTCGGGACGGATATGGATGCCACGAATATGATTCCTGCTTACTCTCTCGTTGATGACGGGGACTTCTACACCATGAAAACAGAAAACGGGGGAGTCCATTATCTTCTCCCGGAACTCTTTCTGCCGCTCGGGAGTATTCACCATCAAATCTAGATCGATGCAATGCAACCCCACCCCATATCCGGTCACATTCCTCTGAATGTGTGTATATGGTGTATTATTCAATCTTTTTCTCAGTTCTTCGTGAATGGCAAGCAATTGTCTTTGCAAGTAGTCACCATCATCCGCAATCCCTATCTTGAGGCTATCGCTCACTGTTTTTTTTCCCACCCCTTGGTCTATCCTTACTGTATCTATGGAATCTTCAGACATTTCCATGCGTTCCGTCTTATTCATTCGGCAAGATGACAAGCAGCAAAGCAATAAGGTAATACAAACTCTATTCATGGCATTTTGCTTTTAGGATTCATACTTCGAGTATAAATATAAGGATTTTTGCTATAATGTTCAAAACCAGCCTCTACTTTCATTAACATATAAAAAGTTTCACGTTATCCAGGCAACCAACAAATATCCACTTTTATAGTGGAATATTGGAGATATACATTACCTTTGCACAATGAAAACAATCTAAAAACAATGGAAATACACTTTGATAAGGAATACTTGCAACAACTATATGAGGAAGGAAAAACAAAGGATAAGAAATATCGCTTTCAGCCTCAAATGGTGAAACGATATCAGTTGCGCATAAAGACCTTGGAATACGTTCAAAATATCGAAGAGCTTTACGCCATTCGGTCGTTTCATTACGAAGTATTGAAAGGAGATAAAGCAGGTATTTCTTCCATTAGAGTAAATGACCAATACCGCATAGAATTCACAGTAAAGCAGAGTACATCTGAAACCGTAGTGACAATATGTAATATCCTGGAATTATCGAACCACTATAAATGATTATGAATATGGGAAATTATAAATGCCAACGCCCTATACATCCGGGTGAATTACTCAAAGAAGAGGTGGAAAATAGAAAATTACCCCAAACTAAGCTTGCTGCACAAACCGGCATCTCATATAAGGTACTAAACGACATCTTGAACTGTCGACGTCCCCTCACAACATCTACAGCATTGCTCTTTGAAGCAGCCTTGGGAATCAGTGCCAGCTTGCTGATGCGAATGCAGCTAGACTATAACATGCAATTGGCTGAAAGTGACCAAACACTCATGGAGCGCTTGAAACAAGTTAGAAAATATGCAGCATTGCTCTAAGCAAAACGTTACTGCAAAACCACTGCATATCTTTTGCAGTACTGCTGCAAACCTATTACAGTGCCACTGTACATTAGTTGCAGAGCTACTGCAAACATTTATGCAGTGCCACTGCAACACATTTACAGCGGCACTGCAACACATTTACAGCGGCACTGCAACACATTTACAGCGGCACTGCAAAAAAACTTGCAGTAGCAGGAAAATAAGATTAGAAATAGAATCCGAAACCTACCTTCAGACCGAATTTAGAACGGTCGCTATTGACGTTCCAGTAAGCTGCAGGTTCGATGGTCACCGTGCGGGTCAGGAAGAACGCATAACCGGCTTCCAGACCGAAAGAGAACTTGGTATCATCCAAATCATGTCCCCAATCCCAACGGTCCACATTGACATCAGCACCCAGATACACACCAATCTTGTCAAAATAATAACGTCCACCTACACCCAACGTATAGACATCAAGGTCAGACCCTCCGGTATTCCAAGCAGCCCCGGCATGCACCAGCAAGGCCACATTGTCGAGCAGGAAAGCACCTCCCTTGGCTTCAAGGCCAAAACTTGTCTTGTCGGTTCCCGTGTCATGAGAAAATTCCAAACCGGTGATGGACGGGTTCAAAATCCACTTACCTTTTTCAAACTGTGCCTGAGCTGCCACTGTGACAACAAGCAAGCAAACGAATAATGCCAGTTTTTTCATCTTGTTCTGTTTTTTGAGTAAATAATCAATGTTGTTTATTGTCTTCTTCGAATCGCTTGCGTTGCAGCGCCTCCTTCTTGCGAAGCACCAGCCACAGCACAAATACAATGAGGTACGAAGCAGCTACGGTGACATACTTCTCAGTATCGCTGATTTCCGTATTGCGGGGAAGGAAATAAGCGGCAGTAGCAGAAACGTAAATAAGCAGGGCCAACGTGAGCCCGGTAGATTTCTTGATTTTCTTCATTACCAAAGTTTTTTAGTCGTCTTAAAATACCAAATATTAAACCAAATAGCAGCCAGCACAACAGCTATCAAGGCTATGCCCAGCGCATAATTCGGACCGAGCCCGAAACCTTCGGGAGCAATGCAGATGTAAGTGGTACACACAGCCGTCATGAATAATGCCGGGAAATAGGTGACGTAATAATAACGTCCTTTCTTCTCGCGTACCAGATAGACCGTAATGGCCCACAACGTAAAGACGGACAGAGTCTGATTGGCCCAGGCAAAATAACGCCAAATCATGTCAAATCCATCCTTGTCCCGCAGGCTGTAAAGCAACAAGCTAATGGCTACCAGGAACATCGGGATGCATATATATAAACGGCGACGCATGGATTTTTGTTCCATTCCCAAGAAATCCGCCACAATGAGGCGCGCTGAACGGAAAGCCGTGTCGCCACTGGTAATAGGCGCGGCAATAACACCCAGAATGGCCAGTACACCACCTACGGCACCCAGCCAGTCTTTTGTAATGGCGTCTACAATGATAGAGGCATTCGTCTCCCCCATCCCGTTCTCGTGGAAGAAATAAGTGGCGGCGGCAGCCCATATCAGAGCTACAATGCCTTCGGTTATCATTGCCCCATAGAAAACGGGGCGTCCGTGGCGCTCGCTTGTCATGCAACGTGCCATCAGCGGACTCTGCGTGGCATGGAAGCCACTGATGGCACCGCAGGCAATGCTGACGAACATGATGGGGAAGATGGGCAATGCAACCGCATCGGGATGCGTGTTCTGCAATCCGTCCCATATCTCCGGCAATGCAGGATGGTTGACGTAAAGCATTACCAGAATACCGACCGCCATGAACAGCAGGGCAACGGCGAACAGTGGGTATATCTTACCGATAATCTTATCTACCGGCAGCAAAGTGGCAAAGATATAATAAGCGAAAACAACAATAATCCAGAAGGTGGTATCCAAGCTGTCGGGGGTCAACTTGGCAAGCAGTCCGGCCGGCCCTGCCACAAAGACAGCTCCCACCAATATCATCAGGATGACGGTAAAGCCGCGCATCACCTGCTTGGTGGTCAGCCCCAGATAGCGTCCGATGATTTCCGGCAGGCTTTCCCCGTCATGCCGCAAGGAGAGCATACCGGCAAGATAGTCGTGCACTGCACCGGCAAAGATACTGCCAAGTACAATCCACAGATAGGATGCCGTACCGAACTTAGCTCCCATGATGGCACCGAAGATAGGTCCCAACCCGGCAATATTGAGAAACTGTATCATAAAGATTTTCCAAGTAGGCAGTGGGATGTAATCCACACCATCGGCTTTGGTAAGGGCGGGTGTTTTGCGGTCATCGGGACCAAAGACGCGTTCTATGAAGCGTCCGTAGATAAAATAGCCGGCTATCAACGCCAGCAGGCAAAGCGTAAATGTAATCATGGCGTGTTAATATCTTTAATGTATGCAAATGTAACAGTTTCCAAGTAAACAGCACAAAATAATCGGGTGTTTTGCTTATCTTCGCCGAGAAATATGACAGAAATAAAGAAGAAAAGAGAAAAATGAAACGAATTATTTCCATTTTACTATATATGGCCGTCTTGCTGCCACTGGCCGCACAACCGCCCAAGCATGAAGTGCGTGCCGCCTGGATAACCGCCGTCTACGGGCTGGACTGGCCGCGGACACGCGCCACTTCGCCCGAAAGCATCCGCAAGCAACAGGCCGAACTGATTGAAATATTGGACAGACTGAAAGCCGCCAACTTCAACACCGTACTGTTCCAGACCCGTACACGGGGAGATGTCCTCTACAAATCGGCCATCGAACCCTACAACTCCATACTGACCGGAAAGGTGGGCGGCGACCCCGGCTACGATCCGCTGGCTTTTGCCATAGCCGAATGCCACAAGCGCGGTATGGAGTGCCATGCCTGGATGGTGACCATCCCTCTGGGCAACCGCAAGCATGTAGCCGCCCTCGGTAAAGAGTCCGTCACCAAAAAGAAACGCGCCATCTGCGTACCCTACAAACGCGAATACTTCCTGAATCCCGGACATCCGCAAACCAAAGAGTACCTGATGAGCCTTGTCCGCGAAGTGGTGGAACGCTACGATGTAGACGGGGTACACTTCGACTACCTGCGCTATCCGGAAAACGCCCCCCGTTTTCCCGACAGCTACGACTACCGCAAATACAGCAAAGGACGCAGCCTTGCCCAATGGCGCAGAGACAACCTGACGGAAATAGTACGCTATATATATAAAGGTGTAAAAGCCATGAAACCCTGGGTAAAGGTCAGCACCTGCCCGGTAGGAAAATACAAAGACACTTCCCGCTACCCCTCCCGTGGCTGGAATGCCTTCCACACCGTCTATCAAGACGTGCAGGGTTGGCTGGGCGAGGGCATCCAGGACCAGATTTATCCGATGCTCTATTTCCGTGGCAATCATTTCTATCCCTTTGCCCTCGACTGGCAGGAACAAAGTAACGGACGCCAAATCATTCCCGGTCTGGGCATCTACTTCCTCGACCCCAGCGAAGGGAACTGGACGCTGGACGAGATTGAACGGCAGATATACTTTATCCGCGCCCACGGTCTGGCGGGCGAGGCACACTACCGCGTGAAGTATCTGATGGACAATACGCAAGGGCTTTATGAGGCGCTGGAAGAAGACTTCTATACCGCCCCGGCCCTGCAACCCGCCATGCCGTGGATAGACAATGTAGCTCCTACACCTCCCTCCGGACTCACGGTGGAAACACCGGAAAACGGCTATTGGAAACTAAGCTGGCAACCCGCCACGGACAATGACAAGCGGAATGCTCCGATGTATGTAATCTACGGTTCGGACACCTATCCCGTAGATACCTCCAATCCGGAGAATATCCTGGCACAACGAGTACAAGGTACGGAATATACCTATGCCCCCATCCGCCCGTGGACTGCCCGAAAATATTTTGCCGTGACAGCCATAGACCGTTGCGGAAACGAAAGCGAAGCTATTCAGCAGCAGTGACACAGACAAAAGCCCGGTAACGGCTCTTCGGAGTGACCGGTACCAGAGGCAGATAGCCGGAAACAACCCTGCCGTCCTTCACCACCAGCGGATAGCTTTGCATATCCTGCTCATGCCGCTCCATCAAAGCTTCATGGGTCGGAAAACAATCAATGGAGAAACGTCCCTCCCCACCGGGGACAATGAAATGATCACTAAGCACATGGGAAACGATTCCCATATTCATCCGTAGATTTATTTCGACATGGGGGTTGATGGCATACGGATGCCCTTCCTTCTGACGGCAGACCATCATGTCCACACCCAAGAAACCCATATAAGATGTAGCATAACTCGTTTCCAATGCTTTCTGCATCATATTGCGTATGCGTACAAATGCTTCAAAGGGTACATATTGCTGAATCCATTCCTCCACTTGCTCATCCGAAGTAAGGATATTACCACGATATGCCCCTTTGTCATCCGTAACAAAACGGGAATAGCCGACAAAAAGAAGCTTTCCCCGACCATCCGAATAAAATTCCATGGCAAAGTCTTCCACCTTATCAAATATAGGCTCCATCACAAAACCTCTATTTTCTTTCAGCGCCCTACTACACCAATCGGAAACATTTTTCGTAAAGCCATGACGGCACCAACACAATCCCTTTCCACTTCCCGACCAAAGTGATTTGAACACACATCCCTCCTTGTAACGATCAACAATATCCGGAGAGATATCCGTCATTCTACCATCAGCCTCCACCAAGCAACAACCGTCACCACAAGTATAATCTATTTTATTGAAATAGAAAAGTGCGCGAAAAGCCAAAGCGTTACTACGGACAGCCTTCATACGATATTTATCCAAAGCATCCGGCGTAGGAAGATTTTTTTTCCAGAACACCGCCTTTCAACATCCGTTTACGGATAGCGGGGTTCCATCCCCAAGGCATTACCCGCACATCAGCATAATCGGGCAGCTCCGGCTCTGTCACCAAATGCACATCCAGCCGGAACAACTGTTGCATCTGTTTCAGATAATCTGCATTATAGGCGGAAGAGGCCAGTACCCCACTACCCGGCTGGGCATACCAAATCGGCAACAAAGCCAAGTCTTCAGCCATACGGCGGATGGTAGCGGGCGCCATATAATTTTCTTCATTATTTCCCAATGCCATATCTGCATCAGGATTGAACACATAAAGTTTCATCTTTCAAATGTTAACCAATTACTCACGTTTTGTATGAGAGTGCAAAGTTATATAATATTTTGCCATCTCTACTTTGCAAATCTATAAAAAAGCCGTATATTTGTCGCCCGATAAACCGAATTTAAAGCATGGAAGCATTTTACCGTACACACGCTTATCTCGTAGAGCATACCAATGCCCCCGTACGCCGCGACCTAATGGACGAAATAGACTGGAATGACCGTCTTATCGGTATCAAAGGCACAAGAGGCGTAGGTAAGACTACTTTCTTGCTGCAATATGCCAAAGAGAAATTCGGCACAGACCGCTCCTGCCTCTTCATCAACATGAACAACTTTTACTTCTCCGGACATGGCATCGTGGAGTTCGCCGCCGAATTCCAGCGCCGCGGAGGAAAAGTGCTGTTGATAGACCAAGTATTCAAGTACCCGGAATGGAGCAAGGAACTGCGTATGTGCTACGACCGCTTCCCCAACCTGAAAATCGTGTTCACCGGCTCGTCCGTGATGCGTCTGAAAGAGGAGAATATGGAGTTGCGCGACATCGTGAAGAGCTACAACCTGCGCGGCTTCTCCTTCCGCGAATACCTGAACCTGCAGACGGGCATGAAGTTCCATGCCTATCCGTTGGAAGAAATCCTGAGCAACCACGAACAGATAGCCAAAGGCATCCTCTCCAAAGTACGTCCATTGGACTACATGCAAGACTATATGCACCACGGCTTCTACCCTTTCTTCCTTGAAAAGCGTAACTTTTCGGAGAATCTGCTCAAGACGATGAACATGATGGTGGAAGTGGACATCCTGCTCATCAAACAAATTGAGCTGAAATACCTTTCGAAGATAAAGAAATTACTATATTTGTTGGCGGTGGACGGCCCGAAAGCGCCGAATGTCAGCCAACTGGCAAACGACATACAGACCTCCCGCGCCACAGTAATGAATTACATCAAGTATCTGGCAGACGCACGACTCATCAATATGGTCTATCCGAAAGGAGAAGAATTCCCCAAGAAGCCGTCGAAGATAATGATGCATAATTCAAATCTGATGTATTCCATCTATCCCGTCAAGGTGGAAGAGCAAGACGTACTGGACACTTTCTTTGCCAACACAATGTGGAAGGACCACAAGGTGAACAAGGGCGACAAGAACATCTCGTTCATGGTAGATGAGGTGATGCCTTTCAAGATTTGTCCGGAAGGAACAAAGATAAAGAATAATCCGGGAGTTACTTATGTACTGCATAAGGCGGAAATAGGCCGAGGCAACCAAATACCCCTCTGGTTATTCGGTTTTTTGTATTAAGAGAGAGATTTTTTTACTTAAATAAATAATTCAATTTAGTTATGACTAAACAGAAGAAATTCATTACTTGTGATGGTAACCAGGCTGCTGCACATATCTCGTATATGTTCTCCGAAGTAGCTGCCATCTACCCCATCACCCCCTCTTCTACGATGGCTGAATACGTAGACGAATGGGCTGCCGCAGGTCGCAAGAACATCTTCGGCGAAACAGTATTGGTACAGGAAATGCAGTCAGAAGGTGGTGCTGCAGGTGCCGTCCACGGCTCTCTGCAAGCCGGTGCGCTGACTACTACTTACACAGCTTCACAAGGTCTGTTGCTGATGATCCCGAACATGTACAAGATTGCCGGTGAATTCCTGCCTTGTGTATTCCACGTATCAGCACGTACATTGGCAAGCCATGCACTGTGTATCTTCGGTGACCACCAGGACGTTATGTCTGCACGCCAGACTGGTTTTGCCATGTTGGCCGAAGGTTCTGTACAAGAAGTTATGGACTTGGCAGGTGTTGCCCACCTGGCCACCATCAAGGCCCGTGTTCCGTTTATGAACTTCTTCGACGGCTTCCGTACTTCTCACGAAATCCAGAAGATTGAAATGTTGGAGAACGAAGACCTCGCTCCGCTTATCGACCAGGAAGCTTTGGCTGAATTCCGCGCACGTGCATTGAACCCGATGAACCCGGTTGCCCGTGGTATGGCCGAAAATCCTGACCACTTCTTCCAACACCGTGAATCTTGCAACAACTACTATGAAGCAGTTCCGGCTATCGTTGAGGAATACATGAACGAGATTTCCAAAATCACAGGCCGCAAGTATGGTTTGTTCGATTACTACGGTGCAGAAGATGCAGAACGCGTTATCATCGCCATGGGTTCTGTAACGGAAGCTGCCCGCGAAGCTATCGACCACCTCGTTGCCAATGGCGAAAAGGTTGGTTTGGTTGCCGTTCACTTGTATCGTCCGTTCTCTGCCAAGCACTTCCTTGCCGCCGTTCCCAAGACTGCCAAGAAGATTGCCGTACTGGACCGTACGAAAGAGCCGGGTGCTAACGGTGAGCCGTTGTATCTGGACGTAAAAGACTGCTTCTATGGTCAAGAGAATGCTCCGGTTATCGTAGGCGGCCGTTACGGTTTGGGATCCAAGGACACTACTCCCGCGCAAATCCTCGCCGTTTACAAGAACCTGGCTATGCCGATGCCGAAGAACCACTTCACTATCGGTATCGTGGACGACGTTACCTTCACTTCTCTGCCCCAGGAAGAAGAAATCGCATTGGGCGGCGAAGGCATGTTCGAAGCCAAATTCTACGGTTTGGGCGCTGACGGTACAGTAGGTGCCAACAAGAACTCCGTAAAGATTATCGGTGACAACACCGACAAGCACTGCCAGGCCTATTTCTCTTACGACTCCAAGAAATCAGGCGGTTTCACTTGCTCGCACCTGCGTTTCGGCGACACTCCTATCCGCTCTACATACCTGGTAAATACGCCTAATTTCGTGGCTTGCCACGTTCAGGCTTACCTGCACATGTACGACGTAACCCGCGGCTTGCGTAAGAACGGCTCTTTCTTGCTGAACACCATCTGGGAAGGCGAAGAGCTGGCCAAGAACCTGCCTAACAAGGTGAAGAAGTACTTTGCACAAAACAATATCACTGTTTACTATATCAACGCTACTCAGATTGCACAGGAAATCGGTTTGGGCAACCGTACCAACACCATCCTGCAATCCGCATTCTTCCGTATCACCGGCGTTATTCCGGTTGACCTGGCTGTAGAACAGATGAAGAAATTCATCGTTAAGTCTTACGGCAAGAAGGGTGAAGACGTTGTCAACAAGAACTACGCAGCAGTTGACCGTGGCGGCGAATACAAGCAACTGACCGTTGACCCGGCTTGGGCCAATCTGGCAGACGACGCCAAGGCTGAAAACAACGACCCTGCATTCATCAACGAAGTGGTTCGTCCTATCAACGCACAAGACGGTGACTTATTGCCGGTATCTGCATTCAAGGGTATTGAAGACGGTACTTGGGAACAAGGCACTGCCAAATATGAGAAACGTGGTGTAGCCGCATTCGTTCCCGAATGGAACGCTGAGAACTGTATCCAGTGTAACAAGTGTGCTTACGTTTGTCCTCACGCTTCCATCCGTCCGTTCGTACTCGATGCTGAAGAGCAGAAGGGTGCCAACTTCACTCAACTGAAGGCTGTAGGTAAAGCATTCGACGGTATGACATTCCGTATTCAGGTAGACGTTCTCGACTGTCTGGGTTGTGGCAACTGTGCCGATGTTTGTCCGGGCAACCCGAAGAAGGGTGGCAAGGCTCTGACTATGAAACACCTCGAAAGCCAATTGCCGGAAGCTGCCAACTGGACCTACTGTGCTGAAAACGTGAAGAGCAAACAACACTTGGTTGACATCAAGGCCAACGTGAAGAACTCTCAGTTCGCTACTCCGTTGTTCGAGTTCTCAGGTGCTTGCTCCGGTTGTGGTGAAACTCCGTACGTGAAGCTGATTTCCCAGTTGTTCGGTGACCGCGAAATGGTAGCCAACGCAACAGGATGTTCTTCCATCTACTCCGGTTCAGTACCTTCTACTCCTTATACCAAGAACGAAAAGGGTCACGGTCCTGCTTGGGCTAACTCATTGTTCGAGGACTTCTGCGAATTCGGTCTGGGTATGGAGCTTGCCAACGAAAAGATGCGCGCACGTATCGTGAAGGCTATGGAAGATGCCATCGCAGCAGAAGGAACTCCGGCCGAATACAAAGAAGTATTCCAGGCTTGGATTGAAAACATGTACGATGCAGACAAGAGCAAGGAACTGGCTGAAAAGATCATTCCGATGGTAGAAGCTGCCAAAGACAAGTGCGATTGCTGCAAGACCATCGCCGGTCTGTCTCAATACCTGGTAAAACGCAGCCAGTGGATTATCGGTGGCGACGGTGCCTCTTACGACATCGGTTACGGTGGTCTCGACCATGTAATCGCAAGCGGTAAGGATGTCAACATCCTCGTACTGGATACTGAGGTTTACTCCAACACAGGCGGTCAGTCTTCCAAGGCTACTCCGGTAGGCGCTATCGCCAAGTTTGCCGCTGCCGGTAAGCGTGTACGCAAGAAAGACCTCGGTCTGATGGCTACTACTTACGGTTACGTATACGTTGCCCAAATCGCTATGGGTGCCGACCAGGCTCAGACCCTGAAGGCTATCCGTGAAGCAGAAGCATATCCCGGTCCGTCACTCATCATCGCTTACGCTCCGTGTATCAACCACGGTCTGAAGGCAGGTATGGGCAAGAGCCAGGCAGAGGAAGAAAAGGCCGTTAAGTGCGGTTACTGGCACTTGTGGCGTTACAACCCGGCTCTGGAGGCTGAAGGCAAGAATCCGTTCACGCTGGATAGCAAGGAACCGGATTGGAGCGGATTCCAAGACTTCCTGAAGGGTGAAGTTCGTTACGCATCCGTAATGAAGCAATATCCGCAGGAGGCCGACGAGCTGTTCAAGGCTGCTGAAGAAAACGCTAAATGGCGTTACAACAGCTACAAGCGTCTTTCCAAAGAAAATTGGGGCGCTGAAGTTACAGAGTAATTCCGATTACTAAATAAAGAATAGAGGCTGCTCCTGAATAAGGCGTAGTCTCTATTTGTTTTTAATTAACAATACTAAATATCACAGGTTATGATTGGATTTATCATTTGGATTATCGGTGTGGTTCTGTGTGTCAAAGCCGTACTTGAAATCATGAAGTGGCCGGTAGACGGCGTGAAGAAACTATTAGTTGCAATTATCATCCTGCTCACAAGCTGGATTGGAATCTGTGTTTATTACTTCTGGGGAAGGGAAAACCTGCCTCAAATACTGAAATAAGTTCCAGTATCATTTACAGAAGTAAACAGACGTGTATTAAGAACAAGGGGGATAGACAACAGCTATCCCCTTCTTTTCAGAAACTCGGTAGGACTCTCCCCAAACTGTTCCTTATAGCATTTCGTGAAATAGGAAGGTGACGAAAAGCCCACTTCATAGGCAATCTCCGCTACCGTCATGTCAGAGGAGGCAAGCAGTGAGGCAGCCTTTTTCAACCTCATCTGGCGCAGCAGCTCATTCGGCGAATAGTTGGTCAGCGATTTCAGCTTACGGTAAAGCTGCACACGGCTCATACCCATATTCCGTCCCAAATCCTCCACATTGAGTTCCGCATCTTTCATTCTCTCCTCGACAAGCGATTTGAAGCGGGAGACGAAACCCTTATCCAAATCACTGATGGCTTCCTTCTCGATAGTCTGGTTATCTCCGAAGAACTGCCTCAACTGACGGCGGTTTGCAATAAGATTACGGACACGAGACAAGAGCAACTGCGAATTGAATGGTTTGGAAATATAAGAATCGGCACCGCCATCATAGCCCTGGATACGCTGTTCGTCCAGCGAGCAGGCCGTCAGCAGAATCACCGGGATATGGCATGTCTGTAACTCCCCCTTCAAGCGGCGGCAACATTCCACACCATCCATACCGGGCATCATTACATCCAAAATAACCACATCCGGCACATACTTCATGGCCAGCCGGATACCCTCTGTCCCGTCTGCAGCATCCAGCACGCGAAATTCTTGCGTCAACAGTGACTTCACATAGTTGCGAATATCCGCATTATCGTCAATTACCAGCACAGTAGGACAATCAGCCTCAACCACCTCTTCGCATGCCTTCACTTCCGTATCTATCAGGGTGGACGACACGTCCTTCTCTTCGGCAGGCAACGTCACTATGGTGGGATGGTACTGCGAAACATCCTGCTTTGGGAAAGTGACGGTGAAGGTAGTACCCTTATCATCACTGTGTGCCGCAATGTTGCCACCATGCATCTCTACAAAGCACGTACCAGCGCAAGACCGATACCGGTACCTGCCTGATGTCCGTCCACTTGATAAAAACGCTCGAAGATAGCTTCCACATCGGTCGAAGAAATGTAACTGCCGGAATTGAAAACAGACAAGCTATAGTTCTGCTCTGTCATTGACAAGCGTATAGCTATCTTCCCATTCTCCGGCGTATACTTCACGGCATTGGAGAAGAGATTGAAGTAAATGCGCTCCATCTTCTCCGCATCTGCCATCATCCGGAAGTCCGTATCGGGAGATGCCTCAAAGCTGAAAGCAATATGTTTCTTCAGCAACGCCATGCGGAAAGAGTCGTTCCAGCCCCGGAAGCTGTCGAGCAAATCAAAAGGTTCGAGATGGAGCTCCATGCGCCCGTTCTCCACCTTCCGGAAATCAAGTATCTGGTTGACCAGGCGAAGCAGGATATACACATTCTTTTTCATCAGCTCGAGGAGCTGGCGCGGCTGTCCGTCGAGGGTGCGGTTGGCAAGAAGCTGCTCTATGGGATCGGCTATCAGCGTCAGCGGAGTACGGAAATCGTGTGAAATATTCGTGAAGAACACCAGCTTGGCGTGCGTAGCCTCCTCCAGTTCATGGGAAAGCTGTTCCAACTGCGACTTCTGCACTTCCAACAGTTCCTTCTGCTGTATCAACTGGGTTTTCTGTTCTTCCAGTTTCTTTTTCTGCATGGACAGCTCACGGTTCAACCGGTTCTTGGCACGCAAGGAGAGGTAGACAGCCACCAACAAACCGACCAGCAACAATAGGGCGGACAGACTACCGTACAAGACAACCTGCTGCGTGGCATAACTGGCCAAATACTGGTTTATCTTTCCGTTCAGGGTTTCTATCTTTCCATCTAGGGTGCCGATGTGGGCGGTCTGCATCTTCATGATGAGAGCATTGTCGCGGTCGACGACGGAAGTGCCCAGGATAGTTTCACGGGGGAAATCACGCTTGTTCAGGATATCCATGGCAATCTGCATCACGCGGTCGCCACCGGTAGGATATATAAACGTGGCATCCAGTTCGCCGGCAAGCACTTTCTCCACTCCATAGTCTTTGCCGGACAGGGCGTCTATGCCGATGAACCGCATATCCTTTTCCCGCCCCTCTCGGGCAGCGGCAGCATAGGCTCCGGCCGCCATACGGTCATTCTGCGCATACACCAGGTCGATATGCGGAAAGCGGCTCAGCAGGGTATCCATTTTCTCTCCGGCCTTGAGTTGCAACCAGGCACCGTCTTCAACGGCCAGCAACCGGATACCGGGATAAGCGGATATAGCCTTCACAAATCCTTGATGACGGTCTACGGCAGGTGTGGAGCCCACCAAACCTGAGATTTCCACCACATCTCCCTGCCCATGCAGCACATTGGCCACATACTCTCCCACAGCTTTCCCTATCTCGTAGTTGTCTGCACCGACGTAGGCCGTGTATTTGTCCGAAAGGATTTTACGGTCCACTACAATCACCGGAATGCCCCGGTTGTATGCCTCCTCCACAACCGGAGTTATCGGAGTGGCTTCATTAGGGGCCACAATCAGCAGATCCACCCCTTCGGCTATCAGCTCACGAATGTCTTTTGCCTGACGGTCATTATCGTCGACGGCAGTACGGATGTCCACCTCCACATCTTCGTAGAAATGGGCTTCACGGAGTATCTCACTGTTCATCTGGCGCCGCCATTCATCCTCGCTACATTGGGAAACGCCGATACGGAAACGTGCCTCGCGCCGGGAGCAGGCAACCGCCACTCCCCAAAGCACGAGCAGAAAGAATAAAATCCGAAGGTTATGCTGTCTCATCTTCACTTTCCTCTGATTTAAGATTGCAGATGAGCAAAGATAGCGAAAAATGTGAAAAGAATAAGAAATCTATGCCAGCCTTTCTTTCAAGGCGTCCGGCAATTCCGGCATGGCACCGCTCTGGGTACATACATAGGCAGAGACTTCCACCGCCAGTTTATGGGCATCGGGCACCTGCTTCCCGCTGAGAATGGCAGCGGTGAAGGCTGCCGTGAACGAGTCACCGGCTCCAACGGTGTCCGCCACCGGTACCTTGGGCGTCTCCTGGAAGGAAACCACTCCCGGAGTGAACACATAGCTGCCGTTCGTTCCACAAGTCAAGATAAGCATCTTCAGGTTATACTTGGCCAGCAGAATCCAGCATTTGTCCTGCAAGTCGATGCCCGGGTAGCCGAAAATACGGCTGATGGTCACCAGTTCCTCATCGTTTATCTTGAGGATGTTGCAGCGGCGCATGGATTCGCAGAGTATCTCTTTGGTATAGAAACCCTGGCGGAGATTGATGTCGAATATCTTCAGTTGTCCCTCCGCATCGGGCATCGTGTCGAGAAAGCGGTTGATGGTGATACGGCTTGTTTCGCTGCGTTGCGCCAAAGAGCCGAAACATACGGCACGCGTGTTCAGTGCCAGACGCTTCAGTTCGTCGGTAAAGGGGAATGTTGTCCCAGGCCACGCCTTCTTTTATCTCATAGCACGGCACGCCCACGGCATCAAGCGTCACCTGCACCGTTCCCGTGGGGTAAGGCACGCGCTCTATCTGGGTGCGCAGCCCCTTCCGGGCGAACACATCCAGAATCTCGTCCCCATCCGCATCGGCACCTACGGCACTGACCACACGGCTGTCGAAACCAAACTGCGATGCATGGTAAGCAAAGTTTGCCGGAGCACCGCCTATCTTCTTTCCTTCGGGGAGGCAGTCCCACAGAGCCTCGCCCATACCTACTATTATCTTATTCATAATATTATATTATTTAATGAATGATATATTTTATTCACGGCAAACTCAATGTCCTACCCGCTGCGAACCTAATAAAAAGTTCCTAACTATAGAATGAAAAGTTGCCAATTATCTATTAAAAAGTCTCTAAGAACTAAGGATTATCTCTATCCCAAGGCTTGGGATAGACATCCGCAACCTTGGGACAGATATCCGCAGCCTTGGGATATGTGTCCGCAGCCTGCGAACAAAGATTACCGCTTCATACGCAGCATATAGAAGAACAAGTACACTACCCCTACCGTCATCACAGCCACGGCACCGCTTTGTCCTACAGCATCACTTGCCAAGCCCATTGCTATCGGAAATACCGTACCGCCGAAGAGCCCCATAATCATCAAACCGGAAACCTCGTTCTTCTTTTGTGGCATAGCAAGCAACGCCTGAGAGAAGATAACCGGAAAGATGTTCGAATTGCCGAAACCGATAAGGGCAATGCAAATGTATATCATTGTCTTTTCATGGAAAACGAACAACCCTACCATCGCAGCCAACATACATAACACGCTGATGCCGAAGAAGGTTCGGGGAGCCATCTTCTGAAGAATGAAGGCGCCGAGAAAGCAACCCGCCGTGCGGAAGATGAAGTAAAGGCTGGTGGCAAAGCCGGCATCGGCCAGCGTCATGCCCAGACGCTCCATCAGGATTTTGGGCGCTGTGGTATTCGTACCTACATCAATGCCCACATGGCACATGATGCCCAGGAAGCAGAGAAAGATAAACGGCTTGCCCAGCAGGGCGAGGCACTCCCCGAAGGTGGAAGGGCGTCCCTCTTCCTTTTCCTCGCGGATGGAAGTACCGCTCAGCCAGAGAATGGCAATCACCGCAATAACCATATAGACCGGGAACAGCACCCTCCAGCCCATGCCCAGAGACGGAATGGCCTGCGTAGCTCCCCACATGGCGATGTATGGAGCCAGAAACGAAGCAATGGCTTTTACAAACTGTCCGAAGGTGAGCGAACTTGCCAGCCGCTCGCCGCTTACGATATTGGAAAGCAGCGGGTTGAGCGACGTTTGCATCAGCGCATTGCCGATGCCCAGCAATGAGAACGAGAGCAGCATCAGCACGTAGCCGTCTCCGAAAACCGGGAGAAGCAAAGAGGCAAACGTGATGACAAGGCTGAGAAGCACCGTCTTCTTGCGTCCGATGCGGTTCATCAGCATACCCGTAGGTACGGAGAAGATGAGGAACCAGAAGAACACCAGAGACGGGAATATGTTGGCTTGCGAGTCGGTCAGGTTCAAGTCGGCCTTCACGTAGTTGGAGGCGATGCCCACCAAATCCACAAAGCCCATGGCGAAGAAGCAAAGCATGACCGGAAAGAGCTTTGCCAAGGAAGAATTCTTAGTATTTTCCATGCTGAAGATTATTATCTGTTATTTTAATCCGAGTTTGTACACAGTAAACGAGGTGACATTGCAGCTTCCACCTTTAGCATAGAAACTGATGCGGTTGTAAGGTTCCGACGGGAATACAAGATTTGTCATGGCAAAACGTCCGTCGTTGCCAAACGCTTCAATGCTCGACTTGTCTACGAACAAGCGGAGTTTCATTTCATTGCCACCCTCGACAGGAGCCACGGTCACTGCAGGGAAGTCCTTGCTGAACGACACCTCGCCACTCTTGGTACGGTCCATGGTGAACGTCTTTTCCGCCAGGTTATAGTACATCTCCACCTCCTCGCCTTTCGAGTTAAAGAGCTGGAATCCTATCACATCCGCATCCTTGTTCTTGATGGTCATTTCGATTTCATACGTTCCGGAATTGTCATTCAGCAGTTTGTCCAGATTATACGTGCGGTCTACCTTGAAAGCACGCTTCTTGCTGCCTTTATCCCTCAGTTTCAGCAATTCGGGAGACGGGGTTACCTTTACATAGGTTTCACCCTCCGAGGTATAGAGCGAAAGGTCGCGCGGCACGGAGTTGGCACTACGGTATTGGCGGGTGGGCACATCGTTGGCATATTGCCAGTTGCTCATCCATGCCAATGCAATGGCACGTCCTGCAGGAGCATTGCTCCAAGTGACAGTTGCATAATGGTCTTTTCCCCAGTCCATCCATTTCGTCACTGCGGGAGACTCGTTCACGAATCTCTTTCCGTCAAATGTCCCCACGAAATATTGTGTGGCAGAGCCACCGAACGGTCCACCCGGATTGAGGTTACAGACGAGTACCCACTTCTTCAGTTCCGTACCTTCAACCGGCAGTTCAAGCAGGTCGGGACACTCCCAGACTCCGCCGTGAGCACCTTGTCCTTCACCGAATTTGCTCTCCAGCGTCCAGCTCTTCAGGTCGGCAGAAGAGTATATTTCCATTTCCTGCCCTACGGCAAGAACCATGATCCATTTCTTGGTATCTTCGTGCCAGATGACTTTAGGGTCACGGAAGTCGCGCTGCGTGGAAGTCAGGATGGGATTTCGCGCATACTTCTTGAAGGTCTTTCCGTTGTCAAGGCTATAGGCCATGCTCTGCACTTGGCGGTCGCTTGCCGATGTATAGAAAGCAATGACGGCACCGGCACCGAACCCGGCCGTATTATCCTTGTCGACAACACAAGAGCCACTGAAAATTGTTCCCAGCGCATCGGGCGAAATAGCATCTCCGTGATGTTCCCAAGTGACGAGGTCCGTACTGGTGGCATGTCCCCAATGCATGTTCCCCCACATGGAGCCGTAGGGATTATGCTGGTAGAACAAATGGTAGACCCCGTCTTTGTAGAACATTCCGTTAGGATCATTCATCCAACCGTAAGCCGGGCTGAAATGATACACCGGACGGTACTTCTCCCGGTTCGAAACATCGAATTCATCCGACAGTTTCATTTCTTCCCAGCATAAGGCCGAATCCGGAATAAGCTGGAAGTTGAAAGAGAGATGTTTATTATCGAAGCCGGTCAAATCGACCGGAACAAAATAGTCAACCTTATTGACTGCCAATCGCACGTTCATACTGCGTACAACATCATTGTCCGCTATCATATACAATTTTGCCTCCGGAGAAGCCTCTTCCACCGGCAGCAGCAAAAACTTCTTCTGCTCGTCAATTTGGACGATACTCTGTCCGTCACCCAGATGTTTAATCACGAAAGGAGGATTTATGGCCTGGCATGTGAAGACAGCCACGGTAGTTCCTAATATAAATACGGTAAGCGTCCTTCTGATTGTCCGCCAAAAGTCTTTTAAATGAATCATGTTTCTGTTGGTATTAAATTAATTATGTTTTTCTAGCATGCAAAGATACGCCACCAAGCAGCAGGAGACTATCTTTTTTGTTTCAAAGCATACTACAAATGTTACATTCCATCCTTAAAAAGGTATCTGTATGTCACTGGGGAACATACATAGAATTCAATTCATGAATTGTCAACTGTTTCAACTTTGTTTGTCCGCCTTCAACTGATATGGTGACAGAAGGAGTGTTTTTTTCAATCAGATGATAGAAAGCAGCAGACAGTGCTCCTTGATTGACGAAGATTTCTACAGAAGCAATATCCGACAATATATCCAATTCAATTCTTCCTTCATTGGGCTTTAGCACCATCTGCTTCAAGGTTTCCCCATTCTCTTTCTCAACAGTGAGTATCTGTTTGACAGAATCGTAAATCAAATTCAAACCATTAATATCAAAAGCCAATATCTGCGCATCAACACTATCTACAGCAAAACCCGTTTTCAGATAGAAGGCAGGAGTATTCAACTTTGTCGTGAAACAATTCTTTTCTTCAACTACCAGACTCTTCCAGATGTACTTTCTCCCATATAATAAGCGAGTTCATTTACCGGCATACTTTTTAAGACATATCCTTTATCAACCCGATGTAATGTTAATTCACGCGGAAAGGACATTTGTTGATTGAAAGGCATATCCGGGAAATTACTTCCGTTCATCCATGCTATTTGTATTCTTCGGTCATCTGGTGCATTACTATATGTTTGAACCGCATAATAGTTTGTACCACTATCCATTTTTACAGGTTTCGTCTCAGGCCGAAAACGATATCCATCAAAACTCCCAACCAAATAGGTACTGTTCGCCCCGGTAAAGACCCATTTCCGGACAGTAGGTTCATTGGTTACGGACATTTCAAAAAAGTCGGGACACTCATCCGCCCCCTCTAATTTAAAACGGTCCGTTTCAGTCCAATCCATCAAATTGGGAGATGAAAAGATAGCATACTCCTGCTTATCCAAGTACAATACCATAATCCATCTGCCAGTCGGCGTATGCCACGTCACCTTAGGATCACGATTGTACCTGACCAACGTGGGAAGTACCGGATTACCGGAAAAAGTAACCCAATTACGCCCCTTATCCAAACTATATCCTATACTTTGTGAATGTTGCAAATGCCGGGTGTGATACCCGAATCCACCTGCCGAAGTATAAACAGCAACCAATACTGTATCTCCATTTTGTTGACACCCCAGCGTATTCTTTTTATCAACAACTACCGAACCGGAAAAAATAGGTCCCAACGAGTCCGGATGTAATACATCCCCCAACTCAGTCCAATGTGCCAAATCCCGGCTCACAGCATGCCCCCATGTCATATTACCCCAAATACAGCCATAGGGATTATGCTGATAAAACAGATGCCACTCCCCTTCATGCCAAACCAGACCATTCGGATCATTCAGCCATCCCCGGCGAGAAGTAAAATGTACTTTAGGACGTAACGGTTCTTTATAAAACAAGTTCTCTTCCTTAGGAGTTTCAGAACAAAAGCATTGATTCAAAGCTTGCTCTACATTAGGACTCTTACTCGCCTCTATCCGTAATTCTTGCCCAATCCAATCCTTGACCTCCAATGTAACCCAATAATCAGGTTCATCGCCGCCAAGCTCCACTTCCATATTACGTACCATTTTATCACCAATCCATATATCCATCTGTTCTATAACCGCTCCCATCTTTACCGGAATATTCAAATAACGGTGAGTTACCAACATTCTTTTCGCAAAAATTTCTTTTTCCAATTTGGTATCAGACTGGTAGAAACAGTCGGCATTGATAAATCCCCAGCCCTCTTTTGATTGGTCCACTAAACAATCCGGGCATTTTTTCCCATATATTCAGCAACATCCCAAGACTCATATTCCATGACACGTCTATTATACCCCGTACTTCTTTTCACCTCCTTTCCATCAATCCAAAGGGCTACATACTCCCGCTGATAATCAACACCCCCACCTATCAGAAAATTAACATATCTGCGTTCTATCCTGAAAAGAGGTGACTTCAATACACCGGTACCGGCATCTCCATTGACAAAGCTAGAAGCCATCCGATTTCCTTCAAACCTATTATCCCCCCATATTGACAAACGTTCCATAGAAACTGGTGAATTGCCAAAAGCATTTCCTTCCAATATCCAGTTTCCAAAAGTATCTCCTTCAAAATTATCTATCAGTAAATCATCCGGACGTAGTGCCATGTGAATATTTTGTGCCTGCATACTACAAACAGTAGCCAGTAGTAAAAGTATCAGTATCCTCTCTTTCATAATATCATTGTTTTTTCATAAGTTGTATAGCATCTAATCCAAACAAATTCTTCTCCTCAACAGCTTTGGGTTAGCTCCTGACAAAGATATTTTCAAAGTCAATGCTCCACGCACCGGACTATAGCATCCTAAAGAAATAGGGTCAGAAAGAGTAACTTTTGTATCATATCCATCCCACTTTATATGTGTATCTTGTCCATTTACGGAAAAAGAAACTATGCCATAATCAGGAGCTTTCGTGGCATACACCACCAGTTGATAAGGACAGTCTTCCAATTGATTGAACTCAAACTCTACAGAATCACCCGGTTTTCCACCAATACACAAGAGTTGGGTTCCTCCACTCCATTGCCCGTCAACGAAACCAAGCATACTCTGCTTGTCAAAATGAATGGATGGAGAAGAGGCTATTGGAGTTGTTTCCTCAAATTCTATGCTATTTTCTCTTCGATATTTAGATAAATCGCCGGGAACGGGTAGCAAGTCTTGGGCTGCTTCCTCAAGTCCTGAAGTATCAACAGCTTTCGCTCCCATATCTCCATACCAGTAAACGGTAGTTGCATAATCTACAGTTCCCCTTACCCAACTCAACAATTCAATGTCGAAACGCAATAATGAAGAAAACGGTATACCGTCCAAATTCCTTGTACGGAAGAATGTATTATAACCGTGAGAACTCGCCTGGTCGGCACGGGGTGCGCCACCAAAAGGCGTTTGGAATATTACGACCGGAGCCCACGAACTATTGTAGTAATCTTCTGTTCCGGTACCGAAATGCGATGGAAAAACATCATCATCTACCCATATCTTTTCATCCCCTTCTCCGTACCAGGCACGCGAATGGTTATACAGAGTCAGGACATCCCCTTTGTATATGCCTCGTCCGGTCAATGTGGCAAAGTTCCACTCCCGGCAATTTGCATCATCATCCGGACGCTCATAAACCGGAAGTCCGGTCTGCTGGCGCCAGGAAGCATGGAAATAGAGGGAACGCCCTCCCCATGGCAAAGGTGCCGTTCCCACTTCCATACTCACGTCTGCAGTGTGTGCGGAGATATTTTGTAACAATAGTCTGCCTTCTGTCTTGTAGGGCATCAGCCAGCGGCTCACCACCTTGCCTTGTCCGTCTGCAGACAAGAACCAGCTATCAACAGCCGGAGCACCCATACCCCCTCCCGAATAATCCGAAAGAGGAACCCAAACCGTAGACCGGCCGTCAAAATCAGCCTTAAATATAAGATTGCGCATCAGTTGGGCATAAGCCGTAGAATCTGCATTCGCGAGCTGGAAACTGATTTCATAAACCGCATTTTCCCCTTGCGGCAGGTCAATCCACAAAGAATCGCCCGGCTGGAGCACCTGCCGCTTCTTGTCCACCTGCAAACCGGAACGGGATGCAGGATGCAGCAAGGCATCATCTACCTCTGAAATCTTTTTACCGACGCGGGCTACGGATGCCGCAGAGAAGGTTTCCACAGAAGTTCCTTCGGGATACTTGCGATAATTGATGTGATAGTATTTGGGAGTAGGCGCAATGCCCGGTTCGTCTTCAAATGTAATTTTACAACTCCGGGCAAAAGGGATGGGCAGGAAAAGAGTATTGCCGCCTTTCCCGTCCGGAGTATAGCTGGTGTGGGGTTGAAGCAGTCCCCTACCCAACCTGGGTATTCCGAAACGCATCAAATCATAGGCAGGAACTATCCATCCGGGAGTACTTTCGCCATCAAAATAAAATCTCCAAGTCCCACGCTTGTCAACTGTGGTTATCCAGATACGGGTAATAGCTCCAGGGCCCTTTTCATCGAACATCACACGTTCCACTCTCCCATCAACCGTATCCGTACAGACAATGCCATAGCCATCATTGTTGGCAAACCATCCCGGCGAATCGGGAGACACGGAGGAGCGGTCATAACTGCTGACTTGCAGGCAACGATATGGCACCAGCGGATAACGTGCGGATTCTTCTACAGATATCATTTCATCCAGCAAAGAGTCCAAAGTCACTTGTGCCGTATCCTTCACACAAGAGGCCATCAAAGGCAAAAGCAGCAATGCAAACAATAAATTCCTCATCTCCATATTGATTTAAGCATCCAGGCATCCAACTCCATCTTCGTCCCCTTCTTCTGCGCAAAAAGTTCGATACCGGTTTGAGCCTCGCCCGGATAGGTTAATAATGTGAATACATCCTTCCCGTCATTGGCAAAGATTTCAATACTCGATTTGTCTACAAATATATGCAAACGTATCTTATTATCTACCGGTTCCACCCTGGCATATGCCATACGGCTGAATTTAGGAATCTGCACATCGGAGCAATGGGTGCGGTCAATCACCAGATTATGTGAATCCGTATCATAGCTGACCACCACTTTGCGCCCTTCACCCACACACAAATTCAAGCCAAAGGTGTTGGATACGTCAGTAGAAAACGAAGCATCGAGTTCGTAGACATTCTCATCGGGAACAAAGCCGGGTAACCTCTGTGTTCCCACCGATAAAGCACGTTTCACCGATGCAGGCTTATGGCGAAGTGTTTGCAACTGTTCCACCGGTTTCTGCACCAGCCTCACGCCTTCCTTGTATGTCTTCAGTTCCAGATTACGGGGAATGGACCAGAAGCCCTTCCCATACTTCGATGGAGCTACCGGTGCATAGTCCCAGGTTGCAACCCAGCCCATCGAAATTTTGGAATCCAACGTTCCGTCAAAATCCTGAAATGTGCGGGATGCATAAAAGTCCAGCCCTTTGTCCACATATAGAGGCTCTGCAGGATGGTTCTCCATCAGCTTAAAAGAAGTGCCGTCGAAGTCTCCTATAAAATATTGTTCTTGCGCCCAGTTTACAGATACGACCATCACCCACCTTTTCTTGTCAGAATCCCCGTCAACCGGCAACTGGAATAAATCCGGGCACTCCCAAGACTTTTCACTGTCACCGGCAGGGCCAAAATCACTGGTCCAAGTCCAGCTCTTCAAATCAGGAGAGGTATAAAACTTTATTTTCTTCTCCAGGGCCTTGGCTACAACCATCACCCATTTTTGGGTCGGCTCGTGCCAGAAGACGGTAGGGTCCCTGAATTCCGTACTCCAAAGGTCCAGAACCGGGTTACCTTCATAATAATGAAATGTCTTTCCGTCATGACTGAAAGAGATGCCCTGCGCCTGTTTCTTGGAGTCCTTCTCAAAAACGGTGTAAGCCGCCACATAAGCCCCCTTGCCGAAGCCGGCCGTGTTGTTCTTGTCTATGACCGCAGAACCGGTGAAGTAACTGATATTGTCATCCGTTCCGGTCATGGCATAAGGGGTTATCTGTTGGTAATGTACCAAATCTGTAGATTCGACTTTGCCCCACCAGTACATATGATATTTACCCTGATAGTACATGAATCCCGAGGGATCACCAATCCATCCCTTCTCCGGACTGAAATGATACTGAGGACGATACGGCTCTTTGTATAAACTGTCTGAATTCATTTGTGCACCGGCAGACAATGTTCCTGCCAATAAAAGTGCACCCAATATAGCTGGTATCTTCATTTTCTGTATTTTCATTAAAAGTTCATCTTTACCTTTACATCTTTCAGTTTCCAAACTTCGGCAGCAACTTCCGTTGTTTTTCCATCAGAGAATAGCTCCAATAGCGTACTATTTTCTTTCAAAGGGAAGATTCTTGTAGTGAACGCATCTTCGTTATTAATAAATCCTTCCACTACAGAACCGTCAATAAACAAACGAATCTCCACCGGTTTAGCAGTATCCAACCGATAATGATCCTTACGAATCTTCAAAGGAATGTGTGCACGCAAGGAAGAATGCGTCTGGTCCACAATAAGTTCCTCCTTCTCCACATCATAATAAATCAGGCTATATTCGCTATTATCCGGATTCTTACACAATGTAAATCCAAACCGTTTTGCGTCACCGGGATAAAAAGTCGCCTTGACTTCAAGCTGATGTTCCCTTCTGCTCACAATGCACGGTTTCGCAGCAGTCAATGCCTGTCTGGAATAAACCGTCGGTTGTTCACGCAATTGTTTCATCACGGGATGGGGTGTTTGGCATAGTTTCCCATCTTTCAGCTGCCATCTTCTGGGCATACTGTAGAGATGTGCCCATCCTTGTTCATAAGTGGCCTCCCCTCCTATTTCATCGGGTATAATGGCAATGGCAGCAACATCCCCTTCCGGAGTCTCAACAACAGAGGGGGACAGCAAGCGATTGATGACCTCCAGATTTTGAGGGACTGGGTTGTCCGGTATAAACTTTTCATTCTTGAAATCTCCTATCCAATACTGGCAACGCGCAGGTATGCCTTTATGAGGAACCCTATTCACCAAAAGAACATATTTGCCGCCCATCTTCTTAAAGACCGGCATTTCCCAGAAAATACCGGAGTCATCCACTTCCGGATTGCCCTCAAACAGCAAATGTACAAAATCCCATCTCTTCAAGTCCGCCGATTTATAAAGCAGCAAAGCCCCGTGGGGTGTATCGGTCTGCTCAATGCCGAAACCGATAATCATATACCAGACATCACCCTCTTTCCAAACATACTGGTCACGCATGTCCGTACGGGTATATCCGGCAGGCTTCTCGGCAATAACCGGATTACCCGCATATTTCTCCCATTCTATCAACGCAGTATCTTTTGGAAAAGCAATACCCACTCCCATCTTGTCTCCACCGGCTGTGTATATCAGCTGGGGGATACCGTCATCATTGATAACAGCATGCCCGGACCATATTCCATTCTTGTCATAAGCAGCATCAGGAGTCAAAGCCGGCTTTTCCTCCGTCCAATGAAGCATATCGGGACTGCTGAAATGTCCCCAATTTATCTGTCCCAGGAAGATTGCAGAAGCATTCTTCTGATTGAATATATGATATTTACCTTTATAAAGAAGTAAACCATGCGTCTCATTCGTCCAGTTGGCAGCCGGCAACAGATGATAGCGAGGACGGTTGAAGTCCTTCGCAAAACGGGTTTCCGGAATAGCCAAAACCGGAGTCTTCTTCAATCCTAAGGCAATCTCGTCTCTCCATGCAGACGAATCATCGGAAAAGGGAGTGAGGCTTATCCCGTCAATCAACCCGTTTATAGCCGTAACATCGTACATCCAAACCTTCTTTTCCCTGAAATCCTTACCTACCCGAAACATCATTTCACCATCCTGCAAGTTCCGGGGCCATACCTCTGCACTCATCCTCTGTCCATTCAAGCAAACCGATTCATTACTCAAATCAAGGACCACATGCAGCCACTTGAAACGGTCGACTTTTGTCTTTAATGAACAGTAAGAGTATGAGCCATTCTGCCCCATTCCCAACAGCAGCTCACCATAACGGTCTACACATACCGCTACAGATGTTCCTGCCATGTCTCTGATTCCCATAAAGGCAGCAGTATCCGTCGGATAAGATTCCAGAGCAAACCATCCGGACAACGACGAAACATCTCCTTCCGTGGTTGTATCCATCCAAGTGGAATACCCGTCTGTACGAAAGGGCTTTACCTTCGACTCCGGTAACAAATTCTGGTATTTCCTTTATAGTGTACAAATTCAACAATGACTTACCGTCACAGGAAAGTAAGGGGTCCTGCCCGTCAAACGACCATGTTTTTTGAGCAAAAGCTGCATTCAAAGAAAGCAATAGACAGCCTAATATAGAATAGGCAAAGTTTTTCATAATAAAAGATTGTTTAAAGGAAAAGAGGGAAACAAACGTTTCCCCTCCCTTACGTTTTTATTTCAAAATATAATTAGTTGAACGGAGCATAACCGGGATTCTGTACATACTTGCCTCCAGAAAATCCGTATTGATTGTTCGGAACCGGATAATACTCATCCTTTCCACCCGTAAAGTGCGCATTGGCATAATAAATGCGATTGTCCGACTCCGCGGTAATGTACTTGTTCATGGTTGTTTCCACTATGCCCCAACGGACTAGGTCGAAGAAACGTTCACCTTCCAAAGCCTTCTCCAGACGTGTTTCCCAACGGAGGGCCTGACGGGCATAATCCTGATTCCAGACATCAGCAGGATAAGGATTGACAAGGTAGTTGGCCGCATATTTGGAATGGTCGTTGAAATCCTTTACATAGGCGCTGTTCCGGGCACGATTGCGTATCTGATTAATCAAATCACGGGCAGTTTCGAGTCCATTGCCTTCATTGAGTTCAATAAGAGCCTCAGCTTTCCAAAGAAGAATATCCGCGTAACGTATAATCTGCCAGTTCAACTGTGAAGCCCCCCAAGGCCAGCCATTAAACATATCACTACTTTCCGGAGAAACCCAGAAGCGCTTCGCGCAATTATAGCCATAAGTATCCTTATCACGCACCCATCCCTCACACGGCTTGTCCGGATAAGTTTTCCAAGTTATAGTAGGACGGCCCACAACAAAATCGAGACGCGGGTCTACATTGGGAGTCGTGTTTTGTAAAGTATAAACCCCATTGTTCAATACCGCCCAACTATAATCAGACTTTGACTGATAATTAAAATCGGGCAGACCGTTTGCATCTGTCTGGTAAGCATTTATCAGATCTTGACTGGGCAGGAAGAAACCGTCACCTCCGTAAGGGCTGCCTCCACCCGGAGAATTCAACAGATTGCTCCAGTTGATGCGGCCGGCACTTTCGGTACCGTCATTCATGGAATATTGAATGGCAAAAACAGATTCTTTACCGTTTTCATTAGTTACTAAATCCAATCCCTGGAAATCGTCAAGCAAACCGTAACGGTTGCTGGCAGTCACTTGGTCGCAAAGCGAAACGACTTCCCTCAGCAGCTCTTTATTGATGGAAGTTACGGCATGCGTAATCTCATCTTGCTGATACGCCTGGTACAGCTTGATTTTAGCCGCATAGGCCAGTGCTATGTATTTATGAATACGCCCTACCTCCGGCTGTGATGCAGGAAGCTGTTCGGCGGCATCAAGCATCTCCTTGGCCAGCATACTCAGAATCTCGTCACGGGTAAACTCATTGTTCGGAATATCCGGATATTGGGAAATCTCAACGTTCTCATCAAAATAAGGTATCTTGTTGAAAAGGCGGCTTAATTCAAAATAATAATGGGCACGAAGCACTTTCATCTCCGCAATGCGGGATACACGTCCGTTTACCTGCTCATCTGTTGCAGCATTCAGTACGCGCAATGCAGAGTTACAACGCTGTACACTGCAATATAGATGATACCACTTGCTGTCCAAGAATCCATTGGTTGCATCCATATCAAATGTCTCCATACGGTGCACTTCATTAAGGTCACCGACACCACCACCGCCTTTATAGGCATTATCCGAACGCACCTCACCATAAGTCCAATTGGAAGTAGGATGACACCATACACTCCAACTCTGTCCCTCGGGACCACCCAAAGCTGCATACGCGGCATTCACTAAAAGGTCGGCACCTTCTGTAGAAGTCATAATATCTTCGTTCAAGCTACCCTGGGGCTTCAAATCCAGGAAACGGTCTTCATTACAGCTTGCAGTCATCAGCGCTACTGCGCCAAGCATATATAAATGTTTCAATTTCATAATAGTATAGTTTTAAAGTTTAGAAACCAAATGATAATCCCAAAGAGAACGTACGGGGCAACGGATAAGGATAGCCCAGACCTTCAGGGTCGGCACCCGTATAACCGGTAATCGTAAACAAATTCTGAGCCTGGAAATAAATGCGCGCATGACGCATCTTCATCTTGTCGAGAGCTGCTTTAGGAAGCGTATAACCCAATGTCAGGCTTTTCAGCTTGATATACGAACCATTTTCAATATAGAACTCAGAAACTTCGTGCTCATTGTTGCTGTTAAGGGTGGTTAAAGCAGGTACACTGCTATTGTAAACACCCGTCTTTTCAAAGTTCTCGTAGGCATGCATGGCATCGAGCAGGCGGGTAGAATGATTACCGGTCCAGCATTGGAACAAATCCGTATAATATTTGGAGTTGTTATAGGCATCACGAATCATACCGTTGAAGAACATGCTGAGGTCAAAGCCTTTCCAAGATGCCCCAAGATTCAGACCTGCAATCACTTTCGGATTGTCAGACCCCAACCATACACGGTCGTTCGTATCAATCGTACCGTTACCATCAGCATCCACGTATTTAATACGTCCTACTCCGGGAGCGCCAAACTGTACATTATATTTGGATTTATACTCATCCACCTCCTGCTGGGTACGGAACACTCCATCTGTCTTGAAGCCCATCCATGAACCGAACGGTTGACCAACCAAGGTCTTGTCAACACCATTACCGCCACCATAAGTATAGTAAATTTCTTCCGACAGCTCTGTCACTTCATTTTTGTAATATGAAAGGTTGAATGCTACATTATACTGGAAATCCTTCACCTTATCATTCCAGGTCAATGCCATCTCGAAACCTTTATTGTTCATCGTACCACCATTATACCAGCAGTAACCACCCTCGCCAATGACAGCAATATACGGTTTCTCTACAAGCATATCACTTGTCTTCTTATCAAAATAATCGAGAGAAGCACTCAGACGTCCATTCAGGAAAGCGGCGTCCACACCAATATTGAGTTGTCTTGTACTCTCCCACTTCAAATCGGGATTGGTAGACCTCACTTTGTAACCACCGGGAGCCAAAGTCGTTCCATCACCGTTCATGTTGTAGCTTGCATCCTTCAGACTAATCAAGTATTTTGTATAGGGGGCCTCATTATCAATAATATCGTTACCATTGATACCCCATGAAGCACGTAGTTTCAAATCTGCCAACCAATTCTTGGTCGCTTCCATAAACTTCTCACTTGAAATGCGCCAGCCTGCCGACACTGAAGGGAAGTAATCCACATTATTACCCTTTGCCAAGCGGGAAGAAGCATCACGGCGTACCGTAACAGAAGCCAGATACCGTCCTTCATAATCATAATTCACTTTACCAAAGTAAGACACCATGCCATAATTGGAAGCACCGGCACCTACATTCTTACCGGCAGTCACACCGTCGAGATAAATATAATCTTCATCTTCTACAGCCAGTCCCGTACCATAACCGAACATGGATTCCGAATGGTTCTTCTTGGCTTCTGTACCAAGAAGTGCAGTCAGATTGTTCTTTCCAAAAGCTTTGCTATAAGTCACGGTATTGGTCCATACCCAATCCAGTCTTTTGTTGGATGATTGAGTCAGCTTATTGACCTCATCGCGTGCCCATGCCGGCTCAAAAGTTTTGTTGGTTTCATCATAATAATTCATACCGAAATTGGTTTTCAGCACCAGGTTCTTAATCGGTTCAATTTCAAGGAATGCATTACCAAAGATACGCCAGTAATCATGTTTGTTCTGTTTTTCATTCTCCAACAAACGTGCCATATTGGGGGCATCACCCAAAACATCATTGATGGCATCGTTATAATTGCCATTCTCATCATAAACCGTCTTGGCAGGATGCTGTTTGATGGCATTCTCATCTACACCGGCCGGACTGAGGGTCTGTGTCCAACGATTGATGGCAACGTTCTCGCCGATGCGCAAGCGATTGTCAAGATAATGATAGTTAGAACTGATGCGGGTATTGATACGCTGGAAATTCGTATTCTCTACCAGACCGTCATGGTCGAGATAGTTCAACGCTAACGAGAAGGCACCATTGTCAGAGCCCTTTGAAAGTGTCGCACTATAATTCTGCATCAAGGCAGTGCGATAAACCACATCGCGCCAATCCGTATCAACGGCATGTACTTTAGCTCCATTCAGGCCGATATAGTCTTGAAGTTGGGGAGTTGCACCATTACCATATATTTCGCTGCTTGGCGTAGCTCCATTATTGGCATACTTATAAGCCGACCAATAAACCTGGCCCCACTCATCTGCATTCAACATATCAAAGCCACATTGATAGGTCTGCAAAGTCAACGACATATCAAAATCCACACGGGTCTCCCCTTTCTTGGCACGTTTGGTAGTAATGATAATCACACCATTGGCAGCCTGTGCACCATAAATAGAAGCGGAAGCGGCATCCTTCAATACCTGAATGGATTCTACATCATTGGAAGAAAGGATAGACGAGATGTTCTCACGGGTCATCACACCGTCAATGACATAAAGCGGGGAATTGGCATCATTTCGGAAAGATGACTTACCACGGACCAATGTAGAAGTATTTCCACCGCCCGGTGTGCCGTCAGTCGTAATGTTCATACCGGCAACACGTCCCTGCAAGCTCGACAACACATTTCCCGTAGGAATATCTGCTACATCCTTCATCTTGACCACAGCCACCGAACCGGTCAAACTGGCCTTCTTCTCGGACATATAGCCGGTCACCACTACTTCATCAATCAACTGGGAATCTTCCGTCAACTCAATGCGTAAAGTGGGCTGTGCCTTTACTGTAACGGTTTTATATCCTATATAGGATACGGACAATGTGGCACCGGAAGTTACAGACAGCGTGAAATTTCCGTCAATATCCGTAATTGTTCCATTGCTGTTGGAACCTACTTCCATGACAGAAGCACCGATAATGGATTCACCACTCGATTTTTCAACGACAGTACCTTTTACCTGGACTTGCTGGGCAAAGGAATAGATGCCCGCAAAGAGAAGCACAATTAGTGTGCAAAGCCTGAGACTAATGCTTTTCAACATATCTATTAATTTAAAGTTAATAATAAACCAATTCTGCAATTGAGTTTTGTGTCAGCAAAATTAAGCGAAACCAGGATTTGCACCTATAACAAATGTTACGAAAGGTGGTATTTTTGATACATCCCCTTTCTAAAGGTATTCTACGCGTGTTTTTTGCTAAATAAACTTTAGCTTTAGCAGCAAATTAATAGAAAAGAATGAAAACAATATGGGAGCAGATGCTAATTGCACCAGCTCTCATAGTATACTCTATCAGAATCAAAAACGAAAAGCAAACTGTTCCGCACACCGGTATCCTTCTTCATAAAAAGCTCCGTCAGCTTCTTGATGTCACGCTCGATGCGGTCTACCACTACCGGCTTTTGTGGACGGATCACAACGATTTCCCCGGCGGCTTCCATCCGTTCCACCTGCTCCAACTGTTGATTATAGACAATGCTGCGGCGGTTGATGGCTTCACGCAATAGCGGATATTTCTTATATATAAAAGGTGGAACCTTCGTTCCCTGAATTTCCTTACGGTACCCATGATTGCGCGTCAACACCACCACATTATTGGTAAATCCATCCTGACGGGCACGCATCAAAGGGATACTGTCCACAATACCTCCATCCAGCATCGGGATGTTGTCCACGTAGGTAATGGGACAGACAAACGGCAGACTGCTCGAAGCACGCACAATATCAATGACGCGCTCTTTACTCCGCTTCTCCTCAAAATAGTTCGCTTCGCCCGTCTCGCAGTTGGTAGTTACCATCACATAACGTTCGGGACAATGAAAGTATGCCTCGTAGTCGTAGGGAAGTATGTGTTCCGGAAACTCCTGGAACAACAAGTCGAAATCCATGATATTCCGCTTCTTCAACAGATACTTCAATCCGATGTAATTGTATTTTTCCAGCAAGTCGATATTGCTGTACTTGGCACGCCCGCGCTGACCGGACATATAAGAAAGTCCGTTGCAGGCTCCGGCACTGACGCCGATGGTATAGGGAAAGCGAATGCCACGATCCATAAAGCTGTCGAGCACACCGCAAGTGAAGACGCCGCGCATACCGCCGCCCTCCAAAACAAGACCGCTATGGTCGTCGATACGTATTATTTTCTCCATAAGTGTCGGAATTAACGCTTCAAAGATAGCTTTTGTTTACGATATTCTACCTATATTTGCAGTTGCAACAATAAATCTATAACATTTTAATTATGATGAAGAAATCAATACTGATGGCTGCATTGGGTTTATTAAGTTTAAACACAATAGCACAAGACACTCCGAAAGAGGAAGGTTTCATCTTTACGACCGTAAAAGAAAATCCTATCACTTCTGTTAAGAACCAGAACCGTGCCGGTACATGCTGGTGCTATTCCGGACTGGCATTCATCGAATCCGAACTGCTCCGCATGGGCAAAGGCGAATACGACTTTTCTGAAATGTTTATCGTACACAACACCTATCTGGACCGTGCCGACAAGGCAGTGCGTACACATGGTGACGTTTCGTTCTCACAAGGCGGTTCGTTCTACGATGTAATTTATGGTATGAAAACTTTTGGTCTGGTGCCCGAAGAGGAAATGCGTCCGGGCGTTATGTATGGCGACACGCTGAGCAACCACACCGAATTGACAGCCGTATCTGATGCCGTAGTGGCAGCCATTGCCAAGGGAAGACACCGTAGCCTGCAAGCAGACAAGGAAAATAACCCGCTTTGGAAGAAGGCCATCACTGCCATCCACGACATCTATCTGGGCGAACGTCCCGAGAAGTTCACCTACAAAGGCAAGGAATATACTCCGAAGTCTTTCTATGAATCTACCGGACTGAATGCAGATGACTATATCTCACTGACTTCCTATACCCACCATCCCTTCTACCAGCCGTTCGTCCTGGAAATACAAGACAACTGGCGTTGGGCTTCTTCCTACAACTTGCCTATCGACGAGTTGATGGAAGTGTTTGACAACGCTATCAATAAGGGTTACACCATTGCATGGGGTAGTGACGTAAGCGAACAAGGCTTCACACGCGACGGTATAGCCGTAATGCCCGATGCAGAAAAGGTGCAAGAACTGAGCGGTTCGGACATGGCACACTGGCTGAAAATGAAACCCGAAGAAAAGAAACTGAACAGCAAGCCTCAACCGCAGAAGTGGTGCACACAAGAAGAGCGCCAGCTGGCATACGACAACTGGGAAACTACTGACGACCACGGTATGCTGATTTACGGTATAGCCAAAGACCAGGAAGGCAACGAATACTATATGGTAAAGAACTCTTGGGGTGAAGCCGGAAAGTACAAAGGACTGTGGTATGCTTCCAAAGCTTTCGTGCGCTATAAAACAATGAACATCATTGTGCACAAGGATGCACTGCCTAAGGATATTGCCAAGAAACTGGGTATTAAATAAATAAAAGAAGGAGATGCAGTTTGATGCATCTCCTTTTTCAATTCTTACCAAATCCTACAGATATCTTCCACAATCTGCGGAACCGTCAACCGGTTCTTCTTCAACTGCTCCTCCACATCGTAACGGTCGATAAACTCTTTCTTCACACCATAGTTCAGTACCTTCATATCCGACGGACCGTAGTAACGGGCAATCTTCTCGCCAAAGCCACCGTCCAGCACTCCGTCCTCAAGAGTAATGACCAGTGTATGGTCGCGCTTCAGGTCATCGAGCAAAGCCTCGTCCACACCCGTGATGTAGCGAGGATTGACAAGCGTGGCATCCACTCCTTTCTCTTCCTTCAACCGGGCAGCCACGGCTTCGCCCAACTGATAGAAAGAGCCCAGTCCCAATATGGCGACCTTCTCTCCACGATGGGACACCTCATAACGGTTCAGCGTCTTGCCGTAATCCTTCTCCGGTTCTACATTCCTGCGGACAACCCCATTGGCCGGCACGCGAATGGCAACCGGATGTTCCGTTTGACGGATGCCCCACTCCAGCATTGCCATATACTCCTCACGACAAGTAGGTGCCAGATAAACCATATTCGGAATATTACCGATGACCGGAATATCAAAAAGACAAAGATGGGTAACATCATTCATACTCGATAAGCTTCCCCAGAAGACAAGAATCAGTGCAGGATTATTGTTGATACAAAGATCCTGGGACAACTGGTCGTAGGCGCGCTGGATAAAGGTGCTGTAGACCCCGAATACCGGTTTTCCACCTCCGGCAGCAATGGCAGAAGCCATGGCAACAGCCTGCTCTTCGGCAATGCCCATATCGATGAACTGCCGCCCTGCCTCCTTGCGGCGCTCCGGTGTAAAGCCAAATACCGTAGGTGTACCTGCGGTGATGCCCACCACAGTCGGGTCTTTCTTCATCTCCTGCAACAAATAACCGGCGGTAAGGTCGGCATAGTCTTCACCCTCTCCAGACTCACCGGTCAGATTGCCGGTTTCAAGGTCGAACGGAACACTGTAATGGAAACGTTCTTTTTGCTCTTCTGCCAATTTGTATCCCTTACCTTTCAAGGTATTGATATGTACCACAACCGGATGCTTCTTGTCCTTCACTTCACGGAAAGCCTCTATCAATTGCTCCACGTCATTGCCATCCTTCACATAGAGATAATCATATCCCATTGCCTTAAAATAGTTGCAGGGAGCCTGCCCCTCCGTTTCGCGTAACTGTTGCAGATTGCGGTATAGCCCGCCATGATTCTCGGCAATGGACATCTGGTTATCGTTGACAATGACGATGAAGTTCGTGCCCAGTTCGGCACCTACATTCAATCCTTCGAAGGCTTCACCTCCACTCAACGAGCCATCGCCGATGACGGCAATCACATTACCCGCCTCCCCCTTCAGGTCACGCGCCTTGGCAAGTCCGCTTGCCAGACTGACGGAGGTAGAGGTATGCCCAATGACGAAGAAGTCGTGCTCGCTTTCCGACGGTTCGGAATATCCGGAGACTTCGTCATACTCGTCCGCATTCATAAACGCTGCCCGGCGGCCTGTCAATATCTTATGGGTATAACTTTGGTGAGACACGTCATAGACTATCTTGTCCGTTGGTGAATCGAACACGTAATGCAGGGCTATGGTGGCTTCTACCATTCCCAGGTTGGGACCTACGTGTCCTCCGTGAGAGCTTAACTTGTTTAACAACACCTGGCGGATTTCTCCACCCAATCCGTTCATTTCGCTGACTGATAACTTTTTCACGTCAGCAGGGGAATTTACTTTTTCAATATACATATTCTATAATAACATTTAAGTAGCGATGCTTGTTTATCCGATGCCGCCCGTCGTGCAGGCCTCATCCGGACGCTGCAAAAGTACAGAGGAAACGGGAACGGAAAGGTAGATAAATTACCGGTTTTATTACCTTTTTTACAGATATAGAGCCAACTGATATTTGCGCAAAATCCCTCAACTTGTGCATTTTTCACCCCATTTTCTTGTCAAACCCAACTCTTTCCGTAAATTTGCAGGCTGATAATGAGTTAACCGGCCAATTTCAGTAGCAGGATTCTACTACTCCTATTCCCGGTACTGACATACAAAGAAATACTAATACTAATAATTAATAGCATGAGTTTGAAAATTGTTGTATTGGCAAAACAAGTTCCCGACACACGCAACGTTGGGAAAGATGCCATGAAAGCCGACGGAACTATCAACCGCGCGGCACTCCCTGCCATCTTCAACCCCGAGGACCTGAACGCTCTTGAACAGGCTCTCCGACTGAAAGATGAACATCCGGGCTCCACCGTTACCATCCTGACCATGGGACCGGGACGTGCAGCCGAAGTTATTCGTGAAGGACTTTACCGTGGTGCCGACAACGGCTATCTGCTGACCGACCGCGCCTTTGCAGGTGCCGATACGCTTGCCACTTCGTATGCCCTTGCCACAGCCATCAAGAAGATAGGCGACTATGACGTCATCATTGGCGGACGCCAGGCCATCGACGGTGATACCGCCCAAGTAGGCCCGCAGGTTGCCGAAAAGCTGGGGCTGACGCAAGTGACCTACGCAGAAGAGATTCTGAACGTGGATAAAGCCGCCAAGAAGATTACCGTGAAACGTCATATTGACGGTGGTGTGGAAACCGTTGAGGCTCCCCTGCCCATAGTCATCACCGTAAACGGAAGTGCCGCTCCCTGCCGCCCGCGCAATGCCAAACTGGTGCAGAAGTACAAACGCGCCCTCGGTGCCCAGGAAAAAGCTGCCATCACCAAGGAAGGCGCTGAGCTTGCCTACGCCGGCCTCTACGAGAAATATCCCTATCTGAACATCACGGAATGGAGTGTGGCCGACGTCAACGGCGACCTCGCACAATGCGGTCTGAGCGGCTCGCCCACCAAGGTGAAAACCATTCAGAACATTTCATTCCAGGCCAAAGAAAGCAAAACGCTGACGGGCAGCGACCGGGATGTAGAAGATTTGATTGTTGAACTGTTAGCTAACCACACGATAGGATAAGATTATGAATAACGTATTTGTATATTTAGAGATAGAAGGCACTACGGTTGCCGATGTCAGTCTCGAACTCCTGACCAAAGGTCGTAAATTGGCTAATCAGTTGGGCTGTCAACTGGAAGCAGTTGCTGCCGGCAACAATCTGGCAGGCATTGAAAAACAAGTATTGCCCTTCGGAGTAGACAAACTCCACGTATTCGACGCTCCGGGCTTGTTCCCCTATACTTCCCTTCCCCACTCCTCTGTCCTCATCAACCTGTTCAAAGAAGAACAGCCGCAAATCTGCCTGATGGGTGCAACCGTTATCGGCCGCGACCTCGGCCCGCGCGTATCGTCCGCACTGACCAGCGGACTGACTGCCGACTGTACCTCACTCGAAATCGGCAACCACGAAGACAAGAAGGAAGGCAAGGTTTACGAGAACCTGCTGTATCAAATCCGTCCCGCATTCGGCGGTAACATCGTTGCCACGATTGTGAATCCCGAGCACCGTCCGCAGATGGCAACCGTTCGCGAAGGCGTGATGAAGAAAGAGATTCTGGACGCTGACTATAAGGGTGAAGTCATCAACCACGACGTTGCCAAGTACGTTCCCGAAACGGACTATGTAGTAAAAGTCATCGACCGCCACGTAGAAAAGGCGAAACACAACTTGAAAGGTGCTCCCATCGTCATTGCCGGCGGCTACGGCATGGGAAGCAAGGAAGGTTTTGACATGTTGTTCGAGCTTGCCAAAGAACTCCATGCAGAGGTAGGCGCCAGCCGTGCTGCCGTCGATGCCGGTTATGCCGACCATGACCGCCAGATTGGCCAGACCGGTGTCACTGTCCGCCCCAAACTGTATATTGCTTGCGGCATCAGCGGACAAATCCAGCACATTGCCGGTATGCAGGAAAGTGGTATTATCATCTCCATCAACAATGACGAGAACGCTCCCATCAATACGATTGCCGACTATGTCATCAACGGTACGGTGGAAGAGGTTATCCCGAAGATGATAAAATATTATAAATCACACAGTAAATAACAATAAAGGTAATCATGAAAGGGCTGATTCTTATATTTGTTCTTCTTTCAGGTATATCTTCCGCTATCGCTCAAGAAAGCTCTGGTTGGACAAGAATTACCAATGGACGGACGACTCCATCCAGGCAGTCAAGTATGCTCTTGTTTCCAAGATAAACAAGAAGTGCATCAAGGTGGAAGAGTATGCTTTGGAAGGACAAAAGAAGGATGTCTGGCATTTCTCCGAATACAAAAGCAATCCCCGCAAAAGGATAAGGGAAGGCCTGCATACATCATTCTATGCAAATGGCAAGGACAGCCTGACAGAAGTATATAGAGACAACCGCCTGGAGGGGCAGACCATGGTGTATTATCCCGACGGTGCCATACATCTGGCCCGGAGCTACAGCGATGGTAAACTTGACGGAACACTCCTGCAGTACTATCCCGACGGGAAACTCCGTAGAGAGGAACACTATTCAGAGAATCAGTGTACCGGTGGAAAGATGTTCGACGAGCACGGAACTGAAATGGAACATCAGCCGTATTTCATGTTTCCATCCTTCCCCGGTGGAATAGAGAACCTCATGAAACTGGTGGCCAATGTTACCAAATATCCGGAAGACGCCTGGAAGCAAAAGGCAGAAGGAAGGGTAATCCTGCAGTTCGTTGTAGACGAAGAAGGCAAGATGACCCATCCCAAAATTCTCCAGTCCGTGCGTTATGACATCGACAAAGAAGCCATACGCGCTTTCGAGGCCATTGCCGACGTCTACCGCTGGTCGCCCGGCTATCAGGACGGAGAGGCCAAGCGAGTGAAATTCACCATACCCCTATACTTCAGAATACCTAAATAACCAAGAAATTATGGCAAATTTTTATACCGAAGTTCCCGAATTGAAGTATCATCTGAACAACTCGATGATGGAACGTATCTGCGAACTGAAAGAACGCGGTTACCAAGACAAAGACAAGTATGACTATGCCCCGCAGGACTATGCGGATGCTATGGACTCTTTTGACAAGGTACTTGAAATCACCGGAGAGATTACCGGAGAGATTATCGCTCCCAATGCCGAGGGCGTGGACGAAGAAGGTCCCCACTGTGCCAACGGCCGTGTGGAATATGCCAGCGGCACCAAGCAGAACCTCGACGCCATGGTAAAAGCCGGACTGAACGGTATGACCATGCCGCGCCGTTTCGGTGGCTTGAACTTCCCGATTACTCCGTACACCATGTGTGCGGAAATCGTTGCCGCCGCCGATGCCGGTTTCGGTAACATCTGGTCACTGCAAGACTGTATCGAAACGCTCTACGAATTCGGTAACGAAGACCAGCACAGCCGTTTTATACCGCGTGTCTGCGCCGGAGAGACCATGTCTATGGACCTGACAGAACCGGATGCCGGTTCCGACTTGCAGAGCGTAATGCTGAAAGCGACCTATGACGAGGCCAACAACTGCTGGCGCCTGAACGGCGTGAAGCGTTTTATTACTAACGGTGACGCCAATCTCCACCTCGTACTGGCACGTTCAGAAGAGGGTACCAAAGACGGACGTGGCTTGTCCATGTTCATCTACGATAAGCGTGACGGCGGTGTAAACGTGCGCCGCATCGAAAACAAGCTGGGTATCCACGGTTCTCCCACCTGCGAGCTGGTTTACAAGAATGCAAAGGCAGAACTTTGCGGCGACCGCAAGCTTGGTTTGATTAAATACGTTATGGCTTTGATGAACGGTGCCCGTCTGGGTATTGCCGCACAGTCGGTAGGCCTTTCACAAGCTGCCTACAACGAAGGTCTGGCTTATGCCAAAGACCGCAAGCAGTTCGGCAAGGCTATCATCGAATTCCCGGCTGTATATGACATGCTGGCTATTATGAAAGCCAAGTTGGATGCAGGACGCTCCTTGCTGTACCAGACTTCCCGCTACGTTGACATCTACAAAGCGCTGGACGACATTGCTCGCGAACGCAAACTGACTCCGGAAGAACGCCAGGAACAAAAGAAGTATGCCAAACTTGCCGACGCCTTCACTCCGCTGGCAAAAGGTATGAACTCTGAATATGCCAATCAGAATGCTTACGACAGCATCCAGATTCACGGCGGTTCGGGCTTCATGCTGGAGTATGCTTGCCAACGTATCTATCGTGATGCACGTATCACTTCTATCTACGAAGGTACTACTCAGTTGCAGACCGTAGCTGCTATCCGCTATGTAACAAACGGCTCATACTCTGCCACCTTGCGCGACTACGAGCAAGTGCCGTGCAGCGAAGAAATGCAACCGTTGATGGACCGCATCAAAGAGATGACCAACAAGTTCGAAGCCTGCACCAATGCGGTGAAAGAGGCACAGAATCAGGAATTGCTGGACTTCGTGGCACGTCGCCTCTATGAGATGGCTGCGGTATGTATCATGTCGCACCTCATCATTCAGGACGCGACAAAGGCTCCCGAACTGTTCGGCAAGTCGGCTCTGGTGTATGTGAACTACGCAGAAGCTGAAGTGGAAAAACACTTTAACTTCATCCGTAAGTTCAAGGCAGAAGAGCTGGAAAGCTACCGCAAATAAACGCATTGCTTGGACAAGGCAAATATAGCGGGCACCGGAGTTTAGCTACTCCGGTGCCCGCTTGTTTTTTCTGAAATACTTCCTCCTGCTTGCCCCTTCTTAAAAGGACAAAAGTTCTCAAAGAGACGAAAGGAAAATTAATACTCTCCGTGCAGCCTCAGCCTGCCGCGCAGCGAGTGTATCTCCCGCTGCATCTCTTCCATCCTTGCCAGCAGATGGTGGATGGCATCAATCCCTTCCATATTGATGGAAAGGTCGTAGTACATACGGCTGTACCGTTCCACATCCGGCAACTCGGAGAAAGGCAGATAACGCTCTCCACCTTCCTGCTCCACATCTATCAGTCCACTTTCGCACAGCATATCAATAAAAGTGGGCTCTATATGACACTTGTCACAATATTCGCTGATGACAATCCATTCGTTCTGCATAATCCGTTCTCCTTTCATTAGTTCATACTCTGAATTTTACGGAACATCTCTTTCTGCTGTTCCGTCAGGTTTGTCGGCAACTTCACGGAATAAGTCACGATGAGATCGCCAAACTGTCCCTCCTTCTTATATACGGGGAAGCCCTTACCCTTCAGACGTACCTTAGTCCCGTTCTGAGTTTCGGGTTTCACCTTCAGCTTCACCTGACCATCCAAAGTATCCACCAACTGGTCGCCACCCAGCAGGCTGTATAAAGGTCGACGGTCACATCCACATACAAATCATCTCCCAAACGCTTGAATACCGAGTCGTCCGGAATCACAAACGTGATGTATAAGTCACCTGCAGGACCTCCGTTGATGCCCTCGCCACCATAGCCTTTCAGTTTGATGACCTGTCCGTTGGCCACACCGGCCGGAATGGTAATACGCACTTGCTTGCCATTCACCGTCAATATCTGTTTATGGGTCTTCGCAGCCTCACGAAGCGAGAGGTTCAAATCCGCATGATAATCCTGCCCGCGGAAACCGGCATTGGCACCGCCTCCGCCGCGCGTACGATGACCGAACATCTGTTCGAAGAAGTCTGAGAAACCACCGGCATTACTGCCCGAAAATTCCTGGCCGTCGGAAGAATACCAATACGTACCGCCTCCGTCCGTACCAAATCCCGCACCGGAACCTCCAAAACCGGCACCGCCAAATCCCCCGAAGCCCCCGGCTTGCTGCTGTGCCCGCTTCTGCGCTTCAAACTCGTCGGCATGTTTCCAGTGTTCACCATATTCATCATATTTCTTTCTTTTTTCAGGATCACTCAGCACCTCATTCGCCTCGTTGATAGCCTGAAACTTATCCTTGGCCGTAGCATCGTTCGGATTCAAGTCAGGATGGTACTTGCGCGCCAGCTTGCGGAACGCTCTCTTGATGTCATCCTGAGATGCCTTTTTGTCCACTCCAAGGACCTGATAGTAATCAATATAAGCCATAGTCTATTAGTTTTATTGTCTAAATACCATAAAACAAATAACACGCCAATTTGTTTTACGCATTACTAAAATAGGTAAACGAAAATTAAAAAGCATCATCAAGTATAATAATTACGTGATAAACAAACATTTAGTTTCAATCAAACACTTATTTCACGTCTATAAAATACCAAAATAGTGTAAACGACACCTAATATCGTCTAATTATTCATCCTAAATCTTCCTAAAATTGACAGAAAATGCTTTATTTGTAATAAGGAAAATTTGTTTTATATATAATCCCCAACCTTAGATTAAAAACCCCCATTATGAAAAGTAATTATTGGCTCCTAACGGTAATATTCGCTCTCGTAGCCCTGCCGGGCAAAGCAGGCGAATGGATCAGAATCAACCAACTCGGCTATTTGCCGCAATCCGTCAAAGTCGCTGTATTCATGAGCGAGGAAGGAACAAACGTAGAAAATTATTCATTGATTGACGCTTTCACCGGAAAGGTGGTGCGTACCTTCAACACAACCAAGGCCACCGGCAAGATGGGAGGCATAAAGAGTACCTACCGGTTGAACTTCAGTGATTTCACAGAACCGGGCACGTATTATCTGAAAGCAGGCAAAGCGGTCTCCCCCCGTTTCCCCATCAATGCACAAGTCTACAACGGTACCGCAGACTACCTGCTGCACTACATGCGGCAGCAACGCTGCGGCTATAATCCGTTCCTGAAAGACAGCTGCCACGTGCACGACGGCTACATCGTCTATCATCCCACCAAAACCGGACAACATATAGACGTCCGCGGAGGCTGGCACGATGCTACGGACTATCTGCAATACACCACCACCTCCGCCAATGCCATCTACCAGATGATGTTTGCCTATCAGGAAAATCCGGAATCATTCGGTGACGCCTATGATGCAGCCGGACATCCGGGAGCCAACGGCATTCCCGACATCGTGGACGAAATCAAGTGGGGACTGGACTGGCTGAACCGGATGAATCCTGCTCCGGGCGAGCTGTACAACCAGATAGCCGACGACCGTGACCATGCCGGAATGCGCCTACCTAACAAAGACCTGGTGGATTACGGCTACGGACCGGGTAAAGGACGCCCCGTTTACTTTTGCAGTGGCGAACCGCAAGTACGTGGAGAGTTCAAGAATGCAACGACCGGAGTGGCAAGCACTGCCGGCAAGTTTGCCTCCTGCTTCGCTTTAGGCGCCAAGATACTGAAAGACTACTATCCTGAATTTGCAGCAGAAATCGAAGCCAAGGCCGATGCCGCCTATCAGGAAGGCGTAAAGAAACCGGGAGCATGCCAGACTGCCTCTGTCTTGTCTCCCTACATTTACGAAGAGGACAACTGGGTGGACGATATGGAACTGGGAGCCATGGAACTGTACAAAGCCACCGGCGACAACAAATACCTGGCCCAAGCCCTTGAATACGGACGTCGCGAACCGGTGACTCCTTGGATGGGCGCCGACAGTGCACGCCACTACCAATGGTATCCGTTCATGAACATGGGGCACTACCATCTTGCCAAAGTGGACAACAGCCGCATCAGCAAGGAATTCATCCGCAACATGCGTACGGGCATTGAACGCACGTACGAGAAAGCGGTAGAAAGCCCCTTTCTGCACGGTATACCCTACATCTGGTGTTCCAACAATCTGACTACCGCCATGCTAACCCAATGCCGGCTGTACCGTGAAACCACCGGCGATGACACATACGCCGAAATGGAAGCCTCCCTGCGCGACTGGCTGTTCGGCTGTAACCCTTGGGGAACCAGCATGATTGTGGAACTTCCCCCTTTACGGAGACTATCCCTCGCAACCCCACTCCTCACTGCTGAATGCAGGCGTGGGCAATACTACCGGACTGGTGGACGGTCCTGTCTATCGTACCATCTTCGAAAGCCTGCGCGGTGTCAATATGACGGGAATTCCCGGAACTCCCGGACAAGACTACGAACGCTTCCAGCCAGACCTGATGGTATATCACGACGCCATCCACGACTATTCCACCAATGAGCCTACCATGGACGGAACCGCCTGCCTCACGTACTACCTCTCTGCCATGCAGAAGGATGGAATGAAGCAAGCCGGTATCCCAAATGACAAGAATGTATATGTGGACGGAGGCATTATCCGCACCGATCCCTCAAAAAAGCAAATCACCCTCGTATTCACTGCCGCCGACAAAGCAGACGGTGCCGATGCCATCATCAGCACCTTGAAGAAGCATGGCATCAAAGGTGGCTTCTTCTTTACCGGAGAGTTCTATGAACTCTATCCCGATGTAGTGAAACGCCTGCTCGACGAAGGGCATTTTGTAGGCAGCCACAGTTACGGACATCTGTTGTACATGCCTTGGGAAGACCGTGATTCTCTGCTGGTCACCCGCGAAGAGTTTGAGAACGATATGATGAAAAGCTACGAGACCCTCCGCAAGGCAGGTATCGAATACAAGGACGCTCCCGTCTATATTCCTCCTTACGAATACTATAACAAGAAAATATCTGCCTGGGCAAAGAATATGGGTATTCAAGTTATCAACTATACCCCTGGTACCATGAGCAATGCCGACTACACCACTCCGGACATGGGACAGAAGTACCGGAGCAGCAAATTCATCTACGACAAGATTATGGAGGTGGAAAAGAAAGAAGGTCTGAACGGACACCTAATGCTGATGCACTTCGGAACGGACGACCGCCGCACAGACAAGTTCTATAATGGCTATCTGGACAAGATGATTAAGACGCTGAAACGAAAAGGCTACACTTTTGTACCGGTCCGCGAGGCTGTCGGTATATAAGCATACTCTAACAAGGATTTATTGAAAAGGTTAGTTAAAAAGGTTATCGTGCAAAGGTATTTAAGGTAAATATTCAATCGGTTTGTTTTCAGTAAACCTTCCCCTACCCCCAAGAGGGGAAAGTTTCGAAGTAAGCTCCCAGCCTGTGAAGGTTAGGAGCTTTTATATATTTCAGAGAAGCCTTTTTACCGATTGCAGCAATTGCTCGATATCTTCTTCCGTAGTATCAAAAGAGGTTACAAAACGGATTTCGTGGATGGCCTCATCCCAGAAGTAGAAGAAATAGTCCTTCAACAGCTCGTCAATCACCGGACGGGGCATCGTAAGGAAAAGTTGGTTACTTTCCACCTTCTGCGTAAAATGCGCACCTGGCAATTCCTTCAATCCGTCGTAAAGAATCTTTGCCATACGATTGGCATGCGCGGCATTTTTCAACCAAAGGCTGTCCGTCAGATAGGCAGTAAACTGGCAGGACAGATAGCGGAGCTTGGATGCGAGCTGTGCCGACTGCTTGCGCACAAAATAAGCTTCCTTCTTCAAAGCTGGGTTAAAGACAACCACGCTTTCTCCCAACATCAGTCCATTTTTCGTACCACCGAAGCTGAGGATATCTATCCCGCAATCCACTGTCAGTTCCCTAAAGCCAAGATTCAAGGCTGCACAAGCATTTGCCAGACGGGCTCCGTCCATATGGACATACATGCCATGCCGATGGGCCAAATCCGTCAAAGCCCGCAACTCGTCCGGCTTATAGACAGTGCCCAGCTCCGAACATTGCGAAATATAGATGGCTCCGGGCTGCGAATGATGCTGTTCGCCGAAATGGCACAAATAAGGACGGACTAAATCGGGCGTCAGCTTGCCGTCAGGGGTAGCTATAGGACGAATCTGACAACCTGTCATACGGGCAGGCGCACCGCACTCATCGACATAGATATGTGCAGTCTCTGCACAAATAATGGAATTATAAGGGCGGGTACACAGCTGCAAAGCCACCGCATTACTGCCCGTACCGTTGAATACGAACAACGGTTCACAATCCGGCGTAAACGCTTCTCTTATTTTACAGACAGCCTCCTCTGTCCAAGGGTCATCTCCATAACCTACAGCATGGTCACTGTTGGCCCGGTTCAGTGCCTCCATTACCAGCGGATGTACGCCTGAATTATTGTCTGAAGCAAAACTTCTCATAGTCATTCTGTTTTTGTTCATTGAAAAGAATGTGCAAAGGAAAGAATATTCTGCAACATGAAAAAACAAAGGAGCACAGATTTCATCCCCCCGGCAGAAAATGCTTCCGCACTGCGAAATCTGTGCTCCTCAATCAATCCATTCAATCGGTTTCCTTTATCCGATATAAACATTTACCCCTAGTGAAACATAAAGTTCATCTTCTTCCTGATGAATTTCAATCTTGTCCTCACGGGCAAGCCACCCCAATGCGGCTCCCAACTCCTTGTCCTTCAGTCCGGACTTCCTCTTTAAAGAACCGTAGCTCCATCTGGTATAATCGCTAAGCAACTGCCAAACTTTCCCAGCATTTAGTCCAATTTCGCTTTTGTTCATTTTCTCTTCAATTAAAAAGGTTAATAGTTCTTGTTGATTAGGTTATCTTTACGAAGGGTAAAGATATGATTTTTTATTTTGCTAACAACAAAAACGAACAAAAGATATGAAAACTAATCATTTTTGTAACACTTTTGTAATATTACACGCTTTTTATTAATAATCAAGAAGGTAAATAGAACAAAAAAACCGCAGTATCTATCAAAAAGACACTGCGGTTCTCCTATTTGATTAAGCAATCAGGGAAAACAATCTTACATCATTCCGCCCATGCCTCCCATTCCGGGAGCACCCATCGGCATCTCAGGCTTATCTTCTTTCTTCTCTACAATTACACATTCTGTAGTCAAGAACATACCGGCAATAGAAGCAGCATTTTCAAGAGCCACACGAGTAACCTTGGCAGGATCTACCACACCAGCTGCGTGCAGGTTCTCATAAACATCGGTACGGGCATTGTAACCGAGTCTGCCTTGCCTTCGCGCACTTTCTGCACAACAACAGCACCTTCTTTACCGGCGTTGGCAACAATCTGACGCAACGGTTCTTCGATAGCACGCTTGATGATGTCGATACCTGTGGTTTCGTCCACATTGTCACCCTTGAAGCCTTCCAATGCATCCAATGCGCGAATATAGGCTACACCACCACCAGGAACGATACCTTCTTCGATAGCAGCACGGGTAGCACGAAGCGCATCGTCTACACGGTCTTTCTTTTCCTTCATTTCAACCTCAGAAGCAGCACCTACATAAAGAACAGCTACACCGCCAGACAACTTGGCCAGACGTTCCTGCAGTTTTTCCTTATCATAATCAGACTTCGTAGCAACAATCTGAGCCTTGATTTGTTCGCAACGTTCCTTGATGTTCTCTTTGTCACCGGCACCGTTTACGATGGTCGTGTTATCCTTGGAAACAGTTACCTTGTCGGCAGTACCCAGCATTTCGATAGTAGCTTGTTCCAGCTTCAGACCTTTTTCCTCGCTGATGACAACACCACCGGTCAGCACTGCAATATCCTCCAACATTTCCTTGCGACGGTCACCGAAGCCCGGAGCCTTCACTGCACAAATCTTCAACTGAGAACGCAGACGGTTTACAACCAAAGTTGTCAGCGCTTCGCTATCCACATCTTCTGCAATAACCAGCAAAGGACGGCCGGTCTGTACTGCCGGTTCGAGGATAGGCAGGAAATCTTTCAGGTTGGAAATCTTCTTATCATAAATCAGGATGTACGGTTTTTCCATTTCGCACTCCATCTTCTCCGTATTGGTAACGAAGTAAGCAGAGAGGTAACCACGGTCGAACTGCATACCTTCAACCACACCGATAGTAGTATCAGTACCCTTTGCCTCTTCGATAGTGATAACACCGTCTTTGGAAACTTTGCGCATAGCGTCTGCAATCAGCTTGCCGATAACGGGGTCGTTATTGGCAGAAACGGAAGCAACTTGCTCAATCTTGTCATAATTGTCACCCACTGTTTCCGCCTGGCCTTTGATAGAATCAACCACTTTGGCAACAGCCTTGTCGATACCGCGTTTGATATCCATCGGGCTAGCACCGGCAGTCACGTTCTTCAGACCTTCGGCTACGATAGCCTGAGCCAAAACAGTAGCAGTTGTAGTACCGTCACCTGCATCGTCGCCGGTCTTGGAAGCAACTTCCTTTACCAGTTGTGCGCCAGTATTCTGATATGCGTCTGCCAACTCTACTTCTTTAGCTACCGTTACACCATCTTTCGTGATGTGGGGAGCACCGAATTTCTTTTCGATGATAACGTTACGACCTTTAGGGCCGAGGGTTACTTTTACTGCATTTGCCAGTGTGTCGATACCTTTCTTCAATTGGTCGCGGGCATCGATATTGAATAATATTTCTTTTGCCATAACTATATTTACATTTTAACGATTTACAATTTACAAATTAACCTAAAACAGCGAGCACATCGCTTTGACGCATGATGAGGTACTTGGTTCCTTCAACTTCCAGTTCAGTACCGGCATACTTGCCATACAGCACTGTGTCACCAACCTTCAACACCATTTCTTCGTCTTTTGTTCCGTTGCCTACTGCAATAACTTCACCTTTCAAAGGTTTCTCTTTCGCTGTATCAGGAATAATGATACCGCCAATTGTCTTTTCTTCTGCAGGTGCAGGGAGTATCAGCACTCTGTCTGCTAATGGTTTAATGTTCATAATCTTTTTGTTTTATATGTTATACATTTGTTATAATGGTAATTTTGCTTTAAACAAGCGATAAACAACTTACGAAAACCGTGCCAAACGAACAAGCTGATTGTTTGGCAGACAAAGGCTGACAAAATGGCAAAGTATACAACAATATTTGCTATCTTTGCAGCCTCAAAAATGATTTGACTTATGAACGCAATATGGATAGTCCTCCCCATTCTTACCTTATTGATGTTTGAACTGGGACTGACATTACAAACCGAAGACTTTAAACTGTTCCGCAAACGCCCCCGCCCCATTATTGCCGGGCTGGCAGGCCAAATCATCCTACTGCCGATACTGGCATTTGCTTTAGGACATGTCTTCCATCTCGAACCTCTGTTCTTTATCGGCATCATACTCATAGCCTGCTCGCCAGGCGGCAGCTCATCCAACATCTTCTCCATGATAGCCAAAGGAGACGTAGCATTGTCCGTGTCACTGACGGCATGCAGCAGCATTATTACGCTGTTCACTATCCCCGTGATTATGGAATTCGCCACACACTTTGTAGACAGCAATCTGGACATAGATATCCATCTCCCCGTAGGCAGCCTCATCATGCAGAACTTGGTCCTGATGCTTCTTCCCATTGTAGCCGGCATACTCACGAAGCGCTACCGTCCGCAAATGGCAGAAAGGCTTCATAAGATATTGTCCAAGACAGCCTTTCCTGCACTTATCCTGCTGGCAACCATCTTCTTCATACAGCACCATGCTACCATCACCGGCCAATTCGGCAAACTGGGCCTCTGCATCTCCATTCTTATCCTGCTGGCTATGGGAGGCGGCGTAGTGCTATCGAAGTCCATGCGCCTCAACCGGAAAGAACAACGTACACTCATTATAGAAATCGGTATGCAGAATGCCGCACAAGCAATTGCTGTTGCCAGTAGTCCGTTTGTATTCAACAATGACATTATTGCAATACCTGCTATTATCTACGCACTGATGATGAACGTCATTCTGCTGGTTTACGTGGGAATAGTAAAACGAAGATAAGAAACCAACCGTTCATCACGGATTTCCTGCCATTCATCCTTTTTATTTGATTACCGCCCTCTTCATATCTACTTTCGTGCAGAAAACAAATGGATATGATGATGAAACAAATTCCGATTCTTTTGTGGGGATTGCTGTTGCCCTTCTCCATACTTCAGGCACAAGCGGTACAAGGTGAAATAACCGACAGTAAGCAACTACCCATAGAAGGAGCTACCGTAGTGGGACTGGATGCAAAGGATTCTTCCTTTGTACAAGGCACTGTCACCAGAGAACAAGGTCACTTCACCCTACCCCTGCGGCATAACGGCAGTTATCTGTTAAAGACATCAGCCGTAGGATACAAAACTCGCTATATCCCTTTCAGTATCACCGACACAGAAACCGCCAAACTGAGTAGGATTCTTATGGAGGAAGATTCCTATGCATTGTCCGGTATCACCGTTACTGCACAAAAAGTACCGGTAGAGATGAAGGCCGAGAAAACGGTCTACAACCTCTCGGCTACCATCTCGGGTACACAAGGCAATCTGTACGACGCATTGAGACAGATGCCAGGCGTGCAAATTCAAAGCAACGGCAATATTCTGCTGGACGGACAAGGAGGCATCAACGTACTGATGAATGGGAAAACAACCTATCTGAGCGGAGAAACGCTGATAAACTACTTGCGAAGTATCCCGGCGTCGACAGTGGAGAAAATAGAACTGATAAACAATCCGTCCTCCCATCTCGATGCAGCCGGAAAAACGGGAGTGATAAACATTGAAATAAAAAGGATAAATATAAAAGGACTGATTACCGGCGGGAATGCCGGTTACAATCAGGCGTACATCTACGGTTCCGGTTATGGCAACATTTATCTAAACCTGCGCAAGAACAAGTTCAATCTATATACCGATTATGCCTATTATGAGGGAATCGACCTTAACGAAACCACCATGTCCCGTGAGTACATAGACTTGACTACCCAACAAATCCTTGATTTTCATATGGGGCAGCAAGCCTATCGTACCTACGCGTATAAATCACATAACTTTAGGATTGCAGCCGACTATGAGCTGACTCCACATACCAACCTGAACGGCTATCTCAACGGGAGCTGGATCTGCCGGCGGGGAAAAGAAAAGCTGGGCTCGGATTTCTATTCACTCACAGCAGTTCCAGATTCCTCCTCCATCACCCGGAACCGCCTGAGAGCAAGCCAGCACAACCTGATTGGCGGAATCAGTACCGGCTATCAATCTCCCAACAAACTGAAATGGGATGCTTCCTTTGATTTCCAATTGTTCGGCAACGCCAACAAACAGGACCAGCAAAGTAGTTTCTCGCTCATAGAATCCTCGGAAATATATAGGAACAGCCTACTCAAGGGAGACATGGAAGGGGATATTCAAATCTATTGCGGACAAACGAACCTTGTTGTACCACTCTCTGAGAAAACGACATTGGGTATCGGTGGCAAGACTACCTTTGTATCTATCGACAACTCCGCCACCTATTGTAATAAAGAATATGACAACTGGCAAGAAATACTGTCACTGAACAATCACTTCATCTACAATGAGAATATCAACGCCGGATATATAGCGTTGAATACATCTTTCGGAAAATCCTGGAAGATAGAAGCAGGGATACGTGTAGAAAATACCAATATAAAAGGAGAACTGGCAGGAAACGCCCTGCGTGCAGACTCTTCCTTCACCAATCACTACACCCATATCTTCCCCTTTCTGCAAATGCAATACCAGTGGAAGGATATGCACCAGCTCTCCTTTCTGTACAGCAAACGGATTGTACGTCCGCAATACCGGGACCTGAACCCGTTTGTCACCATTAACGACAATTATCTGTATGAACAAGGCAATACCCGCCTGGAACCGGAACTCGCCCATAACACCGAATTCTCCTATATCCTGAAGAGTCGCTATCGGATGAGTCTCTTGGCTTCCTATACCCGGCATCCCATAACTAAAAGTTACATGGCCGAAGAAAACAAACGCATATTGGTACTGCCCATGAATCTTTCTTCCGACTATTCAGCAGGTATACGGCTGAGTGCCGCCAACCAGAAACCGTTCCCGTGGTGGCAGATTAATACAAACCTGCTCCTCACCTACCGGAAGTATGCCTGGCAAATGGATGGGGACGAATACCGGAACAAAAAGTTTACTCCCATGCTCTACATAGGCCACCAACTGCATCTGCCCCAAGGATGGACAGCCGAGCTGAACGGCTATTGGAACGGAAAGACACCCCAGGGACAAGCAATCATCTCCCCCACGTGGTCCGTATCCGGGGGAATCAGCAAAAGTATGTTCGGTGACCGGGGGACATTACGCCTCTTTGCCGAGAACCTATTCTCCTCACGCCACATACACATAGATGTATTCAGCACCACCCAGCAAGGATGGTATAAAGAGAAAATGCGAATGAAACTGGGCGTAGGCTTTTCTTTCCGTTTCCACAAAGGAGAGACACCGAAAGAATTTACCCCTAAAAGTAGTATAAGTGAAAGTAAACGAATAAATTTGTAACCAGTTAAAACAATTCCGAATGAAGCATTTCCTGCGTTGGGTATCTCCCCTAATCCTAGGAGTAATTGAGTTCTATTTCCTGAGGCTGGCAACGGACCCTTCGCGGGGAACCGAGTGGTGGCCTGACTTCAACAACCAGCTACGTGCCCTGCTCTTGACCATATTACTTTGCTATATAGTGGATTACTGCCTCCGGAACATCTTTCATAAATACATATTCAGAAAAGAAATATCCATAGGCAAAGAGTATTCGTACATAACACTCGGACTGTTCATAACGACCAACGTTACCCTATCAATCACCTACGCGTTAGGACTCATAGAATTAGGACAACCTATAAGTGACTATATCTTAGTCAATATTATCTATGTTCCCCTCAACGTACTATACTATACAATCATCCGCAACAAGGAAATATCCAATTACTACCAGCACCAGAGCTTGCTGTTGGAAAAGCTCCGAAACGAGCAATTGGATACAGAACTCAAACTACTGAAATCACAATATCATCCGCATTTCCTTTTCAATGCGCTGAACACCATCTATTTCCAGATAGAAGACTCCAACATGCAGGCCAAGCACTCCATTGAGCTACTTTCCGAACTGTTGCGCTATCAACTGTATGACATCAAGCAGAAAGTAACCGTAAAGCAAGAACTCGACTATCTGGAAGCATACATCCAATTTCAGCGATTACGGATGAGTGAACGACTTGTACTTACAGAGGAATACGACGAACACCTCCACACGCAGGAGATTCATCCTCTCCTATTCCAGCCTCTAGTAGAAAATGCCTTCAAATATGTCAGCGGAGCCTATTGGATTCACTTTTCCTTGAAAGCTATTGAAAATAAGCTTGTTTTTACAGCATGGAACTCTGTAGACCAACCGGCAATCGCCCACCGTAAAAAGAGCAGTGGCCTGGGAATTGAAAATATGAAGAAGCGCCTGCAGATTCTATATCCCGGCAGACACCTATTAAAGATATGTCCCGAAGAAAACACTTTCTTTGCAGAACTCACCATTGAACTGACACCCTATGAAAATAAAATGTGTGATAACCGACGATGAACCGATTGCACGCAAAGGATTGCGCGGTTACATTGAAAAAAACAGATTTCCTGACTTTGACAGGAGAATGCGAGAACGCCCTGCAACTGAACGAGCTGTTGAAAAAGAACAGCCAGAGTTGCTGTTTATGGACATAGAAATGCCCTACATCAACGGCATTGATTTTCTAAGCGGTATCCATAATCCTCCCAAAGTCATCATCACGTCAGCCTACGAGCAGTATGCATTGAAAGGATATGAGCTGAATGTAACCGATTATCTGCTCAAGCCCATTTCCTTCGACCGCTTTTTGAAAGCGGTGAACAGAGTGCATGAACTGCTACAGAAAGAGCAAGAATCCACTCCCGAGCCTTACCTCTTCGTAAAGACAGACAAACTGCTCAAGAAGGTGACCATCCAGGATATTCTGTTCATAGAAAGTATGGGCAACTACGTATTGATACATACTTCCTCCTCAAAGGAAATCACCTATTCTCCCCTAAAGAGTTTATTAGAATTCCTGCCCGACAACCTGTTTATGCAAGTACACCGCTCCTACATTGTGCAGACAAGCAAAATACAAGCCATAGAAGGGAATATGCTCATCATAGGGATACACAAGATACCGATAGCCCGCAGCCTACGCGATGAGGTACTGAATGCCCTATTGAAGGACAAGTTGATATCCCGATAGCCTATAAGTAGTCGGTCAACCGGTACCGCCCCTTCTTCCATGTCGTTTTTCCATACTGTATCACCTCCTGGGGACAAGCATGCAGGCACGCCATGCAGTGAATGCACTGCTTTCCCCACACCGGATGCCCATCTACCATCCTGATATTGCCTACCGGACAAGACTTTCTGCATATTCCGCAAGAGATACAGCCTTCATCTACATGAAATCCCTTGGTACCAATGGTAAAACGTACAAACAAAGGATTCACTACATACGTTTTCAACCAGGCAGCACTGCCTTCATGCACACTCCAAACCTTTTTCCGTGCAATGACATCCGCCGCAATCGAAGCAATGGCATGCCGTGCATTCTCTATCTTCTTACGGCAAAGCGCCTCATCGTCCAAGTCGAACATCGGTACGTAGGTATTGGGCATTGCAACAGACCAGGCTGCATCCAACGGAAAATGTTCCGCCAGGCGGTTCATTCCCTTTCCCACATCGTCCCCGCATGTACACACGGCATAACGATAACGGCAGTCCGGCAACCGGAGCTGCGACAAAAAATCAATCAAGACACGGGGTGGCATACCATGAGTGCACCGGAAAAACAATACCCACTCTGTCAGCTTTCGACAGCCCTGCGGGTATCGAGCCTTGCTTAAGGCAATCAACAATGCTGACGGCAGTATCATGCATAGCCTCTGCAAGCAATTCTGCAATCCAGCGTGAGTTTCCGGTTGCGGTAAAATAAAGTATCATCGGCAGTATGTTTTGCCGACAAAGGTAGTGATTTGACTTGAATTCCTTCTATTCCAGCAGCTCCTCTATGGAATAATTTTCCCAGAACGCTTTTGTAGAATGCACTAATGAACTGCCCATATAGAGCAGGAACAATACCGCTATGACAATCATCAGGAAACTGACGAGGGCATTGTGTTTTTCTTGCTTAAGCTCAACAGAAACCATAAGAACCTCCTTTTTTGTCAGTACAAAGATAAATGCAGGATGTTTCATTTTTCCTACGCCACTATTACAAATACCTATATTTGTGCCATAAATATACAAAAAAAGGAGCAATTTTGTGCTCCTTTTTAAATGTATTTCAGTTTTTATTATTTCAGTTCGCTAACCAGCTCTTGGGGAGTGACCATTTTCTGCTCTCCGGTCTCCATGTTTTTCAATGTCACCTTACCTTCATTCATTTCATTCTCACCCACCAGGGCCACAAACGGATGGCTTTGGAGTTCGCATACCCCATCTGTTTCTTCATCTTGCTTGCATCGGGGAAAATCTCGGCACGGATGCCTGCCGCACGCACTTCAGTCAATACATTCATTGAGAATGCGGCCTCTTTCTCACCAAAGTTGATAAACAGTAACTGAGTACCGTTCACCGCTTCTTTCGGATAAAGTTCAAGCTGGTTCAGCACATCGAATATGCGGTCTGCACCAAACGAAATACCGACACCACTGACACCGGACATACCGAATACACCCGTCAAGTTGTCATAGCGTCCTCCACCAGTAATACTGCCGATTTGCACATCCAGCGCCTTTACTTCGAAGATGGCACCGGTATAGTAATTCAAGCCACGGGCCAATGTCAAATCCAGCTCGATTTCGTTCTTCAAGCCAAGGTTCTTTAAGGTGGAAAGGATAAATTCACTTTCCTCCACGCCCTTCAGTCCGGTCTCGCTGGCAGCAAGAACTTCCTTCAGAGTTGCAAGTTTCTCTTCATTACTTCCGCTCAACAAAATGATAGGTTGCAGTTTGGCGATAGCCTCGTCACTGATGCCTTTCTCTTTCAACTCGGCATTGACATTGTCCAGACCTATCTTATCCAACTTATCAATGGCCACAGTAATATCAACAATCTTGTCAGACTCACCGATGATTTCGGCAATGCCACTCAATATCTTACGGTTGTTAATCTTGATACAAACACGGATGCCGAAGCGGGTAAATACCGTATCGACAATTTGCATCAGCTCCACCTCATTCAGCAAGGAATCACTGCCTACCACATCGGCATCGCACTGATAGAACTCACGATAGCGTCCTTTTTGCGGACGGTCGGCGCGCCACACGGGCTGTATCTGATAACGTTTGAAAGGAAAAGTTATTTCATCGCGGTGCATCACCACGTAGCGGGCAAAAGGTACTGTGAGGTCATAGCGCAAACCTTTCTCGCAAAACTTGCAGGCAAGTCTCGGAGCATTACGGCTCAACAGTTCTTCATCTGTCAGTCCGGAAAAGTAATCACCGGAGTTCTGTATCTTGAACAAAAGCTTGTCGCCTTCCTCACCATACTTCCCCATCAAGGTAGAAAGCATTTCCATCGAGGGCGTTTCTATCTGCTGAAAACCATAGAGATGATACACCTCACGAATCGTATTGAATATATAGTTACGCTTCGCCATTTCTACGGGCGAGAAGTCACGGGTTCCTTTCGGAATACTTGGTTTTGCTGCCATAATCAGTTCAATTATTTTAAAAATCGGACGACAAAGTTACAGTATTTTATTGATTAAGAAAAGAGAATGTTTACCTTTGTATCATTACCGTCGCATAAAAACGACCAAAACAAACTTCAAACTTACACATTTATGAAAGAGAGACTGATTTTATTCTGCATGTTGTTGCTATGCGGCATCGGTGTTAACCGGGCACAATCCGGCAACGCCAAAGACTTCGACCAAAAAGAAGAAGCCATCGTACAAAAGCTGCAACAAGCCGTCAATGAGAAAAACTATAAAGAAGCCGAAAAGAACGGTAAGGCTTTGATAACTCTGTTCAAAGAACAAGACGAGAACACTCAGAAAAAGTACAGCTGGCTCATACAGTCCTATTACTACAATTTAGCCTGCTTCCAATCCTTGTTAAAGAAAAAAGGTGAAGCCATCAAAAATTTAGAACTGGCCTACGACAATGGATTTCAAGATTACAACCACATGATGAATGATACCGACTTAGACAACCTGCGCAGCGATAAACGGTTCAAGGCAGTGCTTGCCAAAGTGAAGAAAGTGGGTGACTACCTCGACATACTTCAAAAAACACCGGGATACACCCACAATGAGCGCCCTGATACACTCCCCCGCTTCGAATACATCAATCCCAACAACAAGTATTTAGTAGAGGTACGCCAATACTTCAAGTTGGACAGTGTGGCAGGCGCAGGCGACGAATTATCGAAAATAAAGAACATACTTACTTATATACACAATACCATAAAACATGACGGAAACCATGAAAGTCCGGCAGGCAGCAACATCATAAAATGGGCAGAAGCTTGCAAAGGCGGTGCGCGAGGTCTGCATTGCGGAGGTCTTGCCCATGTACTGAAGGATTGTTATCTGTCCATGGGATTTAAGGCACGCCACATCAGCGGATTACCCCAAAAATACATCGGCGAATGCCATTCCATTAACGTAGTTTATTCCAATACCTTGGATAAATGGATATGGGTAGACCCCACCAACAATGCCTGGGTGATGGATGAAAACGGCATCATGCTAAGCGTGCAAGAAGTGCGCGAACGCCTGCGAGACGGTCGTCCGGTAATCCTAAATGAAGAAGCCAACTGGAACAACCAGCAGAAGATTACCAAAGAATATTATTTAGACAGCTATATGGCCAAGAATCTCTATAGCATAAAAGCAGACGATGTACTGCTTTGCCCCTCAGACCCTAATGCGGAAAACTTCTTCCAAGCCAAGTACGTGGTCAATGACGATGCCTGGTTCTGGCAGTCGCCCTATCAGGAATAAAAAAAACAGATGATGTATCCGGCAGAAACACATCATCTGTTTAAAGCAAACAGACCATCTGTTTCGGGTGAACAGATGGTCTGTTTTTTATGTCTGCATCATGCGTTTAATCTCTGCGTCCCAGGAATATCATGATATAATAAATCAGCGTAGCAAGCGAACCGAGAGCAGCCACTACATAAGTATAGGCAGCCGAGCGGAGTGCATCTTCCGCTTGCGCATGATTATATGAATTCGTAATGCCGGAATTGCTAAGCCATACCAGCGCACGCTTACTTGCATTGATTTCCACCGGCAAGGTGATGAAGCTGAATAAAGTTGTCAATGCAAACAGTATAATGCCCGCCAGCAACAGTTGCGGAAAGGAGTTCAGCAGCAAGATACCTGCCAGCAGCAACCACGTCATCCACTGTGAGGCAAAAGAGACTACCGGCACCAGTTTGCTGCGCATTGTCAACGGAGCGTATGCGCGTGCATGCTGCACGGCGTGACCACATTCGTGGGCTGCAACGGCAGCAGCCATGATGCTGTTACTGCTATAAACACTCTCACTCAGGTTTACTGTCTTATTGGCAGGATTATAATGGTCGGTCAGATGTCCGGGAGTATGCGTCACGGTCACATCGTAAATGCCATTGTCGTGCAGCATCTTCAAAGCCACATCGGCTCCCGTCATTCCGTTGCCGGTGGGGATTTTAGAATACTTCTTGAATTTGTTCTGAAGATTCATCTGTACCAGCCAGCTAACGGCGGCAATACCGATAAAAATAATCCATATCATTCCTGTTCCCATAATTTTCTTTCTTTAAATTGTGAATAAATCAGTCGTTTCTTATTGTATAACAAATAGTCTGCCAAAAATAAAAGGAAACGGTGAGCAATGCCAGCGTTTCCTTTATCTTTTAGGAAGAATTAAAGATTTCTGATTTATAATTTATTTTTCAATCTCCACCTCTATCACTTTATCAATATCCGTCGGAACCTCCGGCAAGTAGAGCATCACCCCTCCTTCACACTTACGGAACTTCACTGGAAGACGGTCGGCATACCCCACTGCCTTCCTCACTTTCTTGCCTTCCAACGGCAGGAAGAGAGCCTTATCCTGCAATTCGAGAATATGCACGTATAATTTATTTTCTCTTTGTGTAGTGACTCCCCAAGGATGCGGAGCAATGCAGCCGCCACGGGTTCCGTAGATGGTTTCACCGTATACCTTCATCCATTCCCCTACTTCTGCCAGACGCTCCAATGCAACAGCAGGCAGCTCACCGTCCGGCTGAGGACCGATATTCATCAGCAGATTGGCATCTTTACCCGCAGCCTTCACCAGGTAATGTATCAGCGTTTTGGTGGATTTATAATCCTGGTCCGTAATCTTATATCCCCACATTCCATTCATCGTCTCGCAGGTTTCAAGGGGCAAGGCGCTGATATCCTGCCCGGAAAGACCGGCACGGTTCTCTCCCGGCAGGTCGCGCTCGAATATCTGGATGTCCTCGCCGGCAAACGGTGCTTGATGATGGTTGTTCCCAACCAAGCAAGCCGGTTGCAGGCGGTGTATCATGGCATATTGCCCGGGCAGTTGCCAGTCAAAATCCGGATTCTGGTCCTGGTCCCACCAGCCATCAAACCAAATGGCACCTATTTTTCCATAATTGGTGAGCAACTCGGTCAGCTGGTTGTTCATGAATTTATAGTAGCTGTTCCAGTCGCCCTTCGGATTCGGTCGTCCCGTTCCACGTCCGGTGCGTCCCCACGGAGCATCCTCGCGATACCAGTCGATGTGCGAATAGTAGAGATGCAGACGAATACCTTGCTTGTGGCACTCGTCTGCCAATTCTTTCAGAATATCCCGCTTAAAAGGGGTAGCATCCACAATATTGTAATCGGAAAAGCGTGTGTGGAACATAGAAAAGCCATCGTGATGCCGGGATGTAAAGCAGATATACTTTGCCCCGGACGCCTTAATGGCTGACACCCATCTGGCAGCATCGAATTTGGCAGGATAGAAACCTCCCGCCAGTTTGGCATACTCCTTATAATTAAGGTTCTTGTTCGTCATGGTCCATTCTCCGGTAGCCAGCATACTGTATATCCCCCAATGCAGGAAGATACCGAAGCGATTGTCCCGAAACTCCTGACGGGATTTCAGGTTCTCCTCCGTCGGCTGGTAAGTCTGCGACTGTGCGGAGCACACAAGAAGAAACAACAGTAAAAAAGACAAAAGACGTGTTTTCATGGCAATAAATAAAAAAGGCACGGATTATCCGGACACCCACGGTTCTTCAGATGAAGCCGCGAAATCCGTGTAATCCGTGTCTAAGGTTATCTGTTTGTTTTATTATTCCTCTGTATACCGTTCGATGGTCTGCTCACGGTCCGGTCCCAGAGAAACAATCTTGATGGGCACACCAAGCTGTTCTTCCAGGAATGACAAATATGCATTGAATTCTTCCGGGAACTCATCTTCACTCTGCATCTTGGTCATATCCGTCTGCCAACCGGGTAGCTCTACATAAACCGGTTCAACAGTCTCATTGATATCGAACGGGAAGTAATCAATCTCTTCCTCATCCATCTTGTAAGCTACACAAGCCTTAATGGTTTCAAAAGAATCGAGCACATCGCTCTTCATCATAATCAGTTTGGTAACCCCGTCTACCATAATGGCATATTTCAATGCCACCAGGTCAATCCAGCCACAACGGCGCTTACGTCCTGTCACAGAACCGAACTCATGACCCAGTGTGCAAATCTGGTCACCGGTCTTGTCGAATAATTCCGTCGGGAACGGACCGGCACCTACGCGCGTACAATAGGCTTTGAAAATCCCATATACCTCACCAATCTTGTTGGGAGCAATACCCAGACCGGTACAAGCACCTGCACAAACCGTATTGGAAGACGTTACAAACGGATAAGAACCGAAATCAATGTCCAGCATTGTCCCCTGCGCACCTTCGCACAATACAGACTTGCCGGCAGCCAGCAGATTGTTCATCTCGTGTTCGCTATCCACCAACTGGAATTGTTTCAAGTATTCGATACCTTCGAACCATGCCTTCTCCATTTCGGTAATGTCATACTCATAGTTCAAGCCTTTCAAGATTTGTTCATGACGGGCCTTGGCCGCTGCATACTTCTTGTCAAAGTCATGCAGAATGTCGCCTACACGCACACCGTTACGGCTGATTTTATCCGTGTAAGTCGGTCCGATGCCTTTTCCGGTCGTTCCTACCTTTGCATCGCCTTTGGCTGCTTCGTATGCAGCATCCAGTATGCGGTGAGTCGGCAGAATGAGGTGTGCTTTCTTGGAAATGTGCAAGCGTTCCTTCAAGTTATGGCCGGACGCTTCCAATGATTCGGCTTCCGCTTTGAAGAGAGCCGGGTCAAGCACCACTCCGTTACCGATGATATTCACCTTGTCTCCCTGGAATATTCCAGACGGAATGGAACGGAGCACATACTTCTGCCCTTCAAACTCGAGTGTATGTCCGGCATTCGGTCCGCCCTGGAAACGAGCTACGACATCGTATCTCGGAGTTAACACATCAACGACTTTGCCTTTGCCTTCGTCGCCCCATTGTAATCCTAATAATACGTCTACTTTCATTTTTCTTTTTTATGGTTATTATTCTTTTTCTTCCGTTTATTGGCCCGGTCACACTTGCTGCACAACCCATACATATATAAGGAATAGTGCGTAAGATTAAAACGGCTCAGTTTGGTATTCTCAATGGCATGTTGCAACTCCTCGTTCTGAAACTCGGTCACCTTTCCGCACTGGGTGCATATCTGGTGATGGTGCGTATCGCGATTATAACATTTTTCGTATTGGGAAGAGTTGCCGAACTGATGCTTGATGACCAGACGAGCATTTATAAGCAAAATGATGGTATTGTAAAGCGTTGCACGGCTGACGCGGAAGTTCTCCTGGTCGGCCATCAGTGAATAGAGCGTGTCGATATCAAAATGACCGTCTATGGAGTAAATGGTGTCAAGTATAGCATAACGTTCGGGAGTCTTCCGATGCCCGTTCGCATTCAGATATTCAGTGAATATCTGCCTAACTGTATCTTTCACATTCTGACTTTCCATTTGACGGCGCAGTTTTACAGCCAACAAAGTTAATCCTTTTTTGTGGAAAGCAAACGAGAAAGAGATAAAAATTGCGATAAGGGAAATATTCCCTTACCGCATCAGTCTCTATAACCATAGAACTAATCTAACAAACCTCCTCTTTTACAAGATTGTATAGTAATTGTTCTACATCAGAAGAAGAATTGTCCATACCCTCCACTCTGCGGCAAACTTGAAAAGAATTTTCCTCATTTTGCTGCATAAAGCGGCGGATAGCAGTCATGGCTGCATTGCGTACATGATAGGAGCCCGACAAAAAAAGCCGTTATTGCCTGGTCGAGGAACTCATTTTCAACCCGTTCGTTCATATCCCCTTTCTTCATCAATAGACGGGCTATGGTGAGGAAGCCGCAAACCTGCGTGTATTCGTCCTCGCTTGCAATCCAATGGAAGGACTTGGCAGGCGCATAAGGAAGATGTTGGAATAAATTCATGCAGGTAAGTTCTGCAATCTCGATATTACGGATATCTTCCACCCAGATATCGGCTATCTCGGGCAGGAAACTCTCTACCGGCTGTAAAAGTCCCGCCAATATTTTGCACTCTCTGATATCTTCTTTCCACAAAGACTGAGCCAGAGAGTGGTCCTTCTCGTAACCGGCAGCAATACCCTTGATACGGGGCAACTCCACGCCAAAGTTCAGCTTATATACCAGCCCTTTCTCACGCATACTTTGGGACACAGCCCCGTTCATTGAGAGACGGAGCTGTGTCTTTATATCTTTCAGCCGCTGATGCAGCTGCTCTTTAGTATCTATCATAGTTCATCATTTATTGACAGAAGGCAATGTAGAATAGTCTTTGCTATAACGCAACATCTGTTCCGCATAACCTTCATCATAAGTCACTGTCACATCTGTTATAGTACCGTCGGCATCCGTCACCACTTCATACTTGGGATTGACGAACCCCTTATACGGCGCAAGATTCAGCTTCTTGTAGCGTTCCAGCACTTCGGCATGCAAAGCGGGATCGACTTTCACGGCATAGGCTTCCACCAAATCATGGGCGCCGGCATAGTCACCGGTGGACTTGATACGCTGTATCTCGGCAAGCAACCGGCCAAACAAGTCACGCACTTTCTCATAATCGTTTATCACGACGTACGTCTTCCCATCCTTCTTTACCAATTCCACAACCTTCTCCGCCGCACCTTTCTCGTACACCCAGCGGGCTATGAGCTGACGGTTGCGCATATGGGCTTCTTCTACATTGTTACCCGGTTCGATACGTACAAGCTGTGTCATCAAACCATTCATCAGATAGGTGTAGTATTGAGCCTTATAAGCATCCGCACTTGGAGTAAGCCCCAGTTCCACCAGCTTCGGGTCGGCCACGTAGTAGAGTCCGAACAAGTCGGCGCGCGCTTCTTCGATAGTAGAACCATATGCCTTCAACGCATCCGGGTCCACACCCGGGAGCAATTTACCGGAACCATGTCCCAAACATTCATGCAGGTCAGTATGCAGTTCATCTGTCACATCTGCGTACTTATCAATCAGTTGAAGCTCTGCATCACTGTACACAAACTCCTCATTGAACCCGTTGCCGTGAGCTGCCTTGTTATAAGCATCTGTAATGTTACCGATTGTAACGGATTTCGAACCATGATGGCTACGTATCCAGTTGGCATTGGGCAGGTTGATGCCGATAGCTGTTGCAGGATACAAGTCACCGGCCAGAATAGCCGCCGTGATTACCTTGGCAGACACCCCTTTCACTTTCTCCTTCTTGAATTGTCCGTCTACCGGCGAATGGTCCTCAAACCACTGTGCATTGCCGCTTATCAACTCTGTACGCTGGGTAGCTTCCAAATCTTTAAAATTCACCAGAGATTCCCAGCTTGCCTTCATGCCGAGCGGGTCACCATAACTTTCGGTAAAACCGTTCACAAAGTCAATGCGTGAGTTCAAATCCTTCACCCACAAAATGGCATATTCATCGAATGTCTTCAAATCGCCGGTTTCATAGAATTCCATCAGTTTGGCTATCACCGCCTTCTGCTCGGGAGTCTCGGCAACTCCTTCTGCCTTCTTCAGCCAGTAGACAATCTTTTCAAGTGCCTGTCCATACAAGCCCCCCACTTTCCATACTTTCTCCTGAATCTTGCCATCCTCTTTCACCAAACGGCTATTCAAACCATAGGAAACGGGAGTTTCATCCTGCGGATTCTTCAAGGCATTATAGAAATCTTCGGCCTCCTGCTGCGTCACGCCATCGTAATAATTGCATGCGGAAGTCAAAACCAAATCTTCACCGGCAGCTTGGTTCACCCGTTTGGGCATCACCGTGGGGTCGAAAATAACGGGGAACACTTCCTCGCACAGTTGTTCCACAGTCTGTCCTTCGGCAAGCGGCAACGTAGCTGCATCCACACTCTGTACAGCCTGCCTGAAGAATTCGGGAGTAAATCCCGGAACGAACTTTTCGCTACCATAGTGATGATGAATGCCGTTAGAGAACCATACCCGCTTGAGGTACACTTCCATAGCCTTGAAATCAGGAGTATTCTTATCTCCCTTATAGCCGGTATAGACAGCTTCCAGCATCCGGCGAATCGTCAGGTTATACTTGCCATTCTGGTCGAAAAGAATGTCTCTGCCCTGCAAAGCCGCTTCCGTCAAATAATAAACCAATTCTTTTTGTTTGAGGGACAAATCCTCAAAACCTGGTACGCGGTAACGTAAAATCTGTAAATCTGCAAATTGTTCCACTGTATAGTCAATTTTTTCTGCCTCAGCAGTTGTTTTCGGATTTCCGCCACAAGCCGTCAATAGAGAAAGGGCAGTCACCATAGAAATTAGTTGTTTCTTCATGTGTCGGGAGTATATAGATTGGTATTAAAAAAGAAGAAAAGGAAGTATCCCGAAACAACTGTTCCGGAATATTTCCTTTTTATTCATTCAGTCATACAGAATTATTTCTTCTTAGCTTCTTTTTCTGCGTGTCTTTTACGATATCCATTAGGAGTCTCACCTACATTTTTATAGAAAGCAGCATAAAAAGACTGACGGTTTGCAAAGCCGACCATCGTACTGATCTCCTCTACATTCTTGTCAGCATATCTTTTGTCTGTCAACAAATGCTGCGCTTCTTTTACTCTATATTCATTCAGCAGGCAAGAATAGTTCATGCCGAAGCGTGAATTCACCACTGCAGACAAATAGCGAGTATTGGTCTGCAATTCTTTCGCCAAATCCTTAGCGGAATAATCAGCATCTCTGTACTTCTTTTGTACAACAACGATATTCAATATCTTGTCATACAACTCATCTGCCAATTCCGGCCTTATCAAAGAACGGTAGGCAGCATCCTTTTCTTTCTTTTCGCGCAGGTTGTAAGGACGTTTCTTCGTTCCTTTTTCCTGGGCATTGTTTTCTAAATCACTCATTGAATTAACTGGTTAGGGTTGTTTAAAATCGGAAAAGCCAAAGGGTTAGCCCCTTAGACTTTACAAAAGTCAGACATTTTTTTTTAATACACAACTTTTCCCGTATATATTTTTGATAAATAAACAACGAAAAAGGTTGAAAGTAGGTCAATTCAGCCATTAATAAGAAACTTTAACCTTTTGCAGAAACTCATATGATACAAAATCTTGATGACTTTCCATTTGTAGTATATGCAATAATTAGTGTACCTTTGCCGGAAGAAATCCATACTGCCAGATTATGCTACAAACGCTCAAGACATATTTCGGTTACGACAGTTTCCGCCCCTTACAAAAAGACATCATACGCCATCTGATGGACCGTAAAGACGCATTGGTACTGATGCCTACGGGAGGTGGAAAATCCATCTGCTACCAACTTCCCGCCCTATTGAGTGAAGGCACGGCGGTAGTGGTTTCTCCGCTCATTTCCTTGATGAAGGACCAAGTGGAAACGCTCTGTGCAAACGGTATCGCGGCCGGTGCACTGAACAGCAATAATGATGAAACAGAGAATGCTTCCCTACGACGTGCATGCATGGAAGGCAAGCTGAAACTGCTATATATTTCTCCTGAAAAATTATTGGCGGAAGCCAACTATCTGTTAAGGGATATGCATATTTCCCTTTTCGCCATTGATGAAGCTCACTGCATCTCACAATGGGGACACGATTTCCGTCCGGAATATACACAGATGGACATCCTTCACCAACTGTTTCCCCAGGTTCCCATCATTGCACTTACTGCCACAGCCGATAAAATAACCCGTGAAGATATTATTAAACAGCTACACCTCAACCAACCGAGAATTTTCATTTCATCTTTCGACCGTCCCAACCTGAGTCTCACCGTAAAAAGAGGTTACCAGCAGAAGGAAAAAAGCAAAGCCATCCTCGACTTCATCGCCCGCCATCCGGGAGAGAGCGGCATCATTTATTGCATGAGCCGCAGCAAGACTGAAACAGTGGCACAAATGCTTCAAAAACAAGGGATAAAGTCAGCAGTCTATCATGCCGGACTGTCGTCGGCACGAAGAGATGAAGCACAAGACGACTTCATCAATGATCGCGTGCAAGTGGTATGCGCCACCATTGCCTTTGGAATGGGAATTGACAAAAGCAATGTGCGCTGGGTAATTCATTACAATTTGCCCAAAAGCATTGAAAGTTTCTATCAAGAAATAGGACGTGCCGGACGAGACGGAATGCCCAGTGACACCCTTTTGTTCTATTCACTGGCCGACCTCATTCTGCTCACTAAATTCGCAACGGACAGCGGACAACAAAGCATCAACCTGGAAAAACTGCAACGCATGCAGCAATATGCGGAAGCAGATATCTGCCGCCGCCGCATTCTGTTAAGCTATTTCGGTGAAAATACGACCTGCGACTGTGGAAACTGTGATGTATGCAAAAATCCCCCCGAACGTTTCGATGGTACAATAATCGTACAAAAGGCACTTAGTGCAATCGCGCGTTCCGAGCAACAGATAGGAACCGGTATTTTAGTGGACATCCTCCGAGGAAACATGAGTTCTGAAGTTACAGAAAGAGGATACCATCGACTCAAGACCTTTGGAGCCGGGCGTGAAGTACCTGCCAGAGATTGGCATGACTACCTGCTGCAAATGTTGCAACTCGGCTATTTCGAAATAGCCTACAATGAAAACAACCATCTGAAAATTACTCAAAGCGGAACAGATGTCTTGTTTGGCAGAGCACGCGCCCTGCTTGTCACCATCCGCCGCGAGGAAGCTGTACAAGCTACAAGAGGCCGTAAACGCAAGGCTACAGTTCCAACCAAAGAATTGCCATTGGGATTGCCCAATAAAGAAAGTGGGGAACTTTTCGAGGCTCTCCGCACTCTCCGCAAACGCCTTGCCGACCAGGAAGCACTTCCTGCCTATATCGTACTGTCCGACAAAGTGCTCCACCTACTCAGCACCTCCCGCCCCACTACCATAGAAGAATTTGGTAATATCAGCGGTATCGGTGAATATAAAAAGAAGAAATACGGAAAAGAGTTTGTGGAACTGATACGGAAATACAGTTGAATATTATTTACACTGTAACAGTAAATCCCTAAGGTCACCTTGCGGCACGCCAAGCGAAATGGCTTTTTCGAAGTCACGTTTTGCCAACTCCTTTTTCTTTTGAGAAAGGTAAATTTGCCCCCGTATCAAGTAGGCTTCTGTCTGCGAAGCATCCAGCTTGATGGCTTCTTCCAAGTCCATCATGGCCAGGTCCACATGTTTCATATCCTGCTCTACACCCGCACGTGCTACGTAAAGTACGGCATATTGCTGGGTAGTCAGCCGGGTAGCTTCTCCTCCTTTTTCTGCAATCATGGCATTCAATATCGAAAGCGCCGCTTCATATTTGCCCTCCTTCTGCTCCAGTGTAGCCAACCCCAGACGGCCATTGTAACTCTGGGGGGCAAGTTTCAGCAGACGTTCATAATCAGACTTTGCAAAATTATAGTTGCGCTGCCGCATATAGATATAGGCACGCATCAGCAAGGCTTCCTGATTATCGCTCTCTATATCCAGCACCAAAGAATAGTCTATCCGGGCCAAGTCATCCTTTCCCAACTCTAGATAAAGAGCGGCACGATTCATCAGGGCGGGTATGGCACGCGGAGCAATGTTCAATGCCAGAGTATACGAGTCAAGAGCCTGCTCATACCGGTGCTGCCGACGTTGTATCGTACCCAAGTTGGAGAACAGCAAAGCGTTATGAGGATTGGCGGGCTCCATTTTCAAAGCTTGTTCAATGTATTTTTCGGCCAATGACAAGCTGTCTTGCTCCGTGGCTGCAACCGCACGTTCGCTCAGTTCCTGATAGGTTTGTGAAAAGGCAGGGAACATCGTGGCTCCACACAAGAAGAAAGAAAAAATAAGTTTCTTCATATAATAGTTCAGTATTTATTCCAAAGGATAGGTATCGAAAGCGAACAGTTCTGTTGACAAATAGCGTTCCCCCGTATCGGGCAGTAGGGCAACAATCATTTTATCCGCAAATTCAGGGCGTTCGGCCAGCAACCGTGCCGCATATACCGCCGCACCGGATGAGATGCCCGCCAGCAAGCCTTCCGTAGAAGCCAGCTCTCGTCCTCCACGAATGGCCTCGTCATCGGGCACCGGAATAATCTCGTCTACTACAGAAGCATCATAAATGGAAGGAATAAAATTGGCCCCAATCCCCTGGATGCGGTGCGGTGCGTCTTCCCCTCCTTCCAGAACCGGAGAGGAGGCCGGTTCTACAGCCACAACATAGACATCCGGATTATGTTTCTTCAAGGCACGCGCCACTCCACAGACCGTACCGCCCGTACCCACACCGGCAACAAAAACAGTCACTTTACCATCCGTGTCCGTCCAGATTTCTTCCCCCGTAGTATGTTCATGAGCCTTGGCATTGGAGGGATTCTCAAACTGCTGCAGAATAACCGCACCAGGTATCGCATCCCGCAATTCTTTCGCTTTGGCAATGGAGCCGGCCATACCTGCCAGTCCGTCGGTCAGTACAATCTCCGCACCCAAGGCTTTCAACAGATTACGGCGTTCCACACTCATGGTCTCCGGCATGGTCAATATCAAATGATATCCCTTGATGGTTGCTACCATCGCCAGTCCCACGCCGGTATTGCCACTGGTAGGTTCAATAATCGTGGCTCCGGGTTTCAAAGCCCCACGTGCCTCGGCATCCTCAATCATGGCAAATGCCACACGGTCCTTCACGCTTCCCGCCGGATTAAAAGATTCCAGCTTAGCCACAATATTTCTTTTCAATCCGTATTTACGACTGTATTCAGCCAATTCCATCAAAGGAGTATGCCCAATCAACTCCGTCAGGTTCTTTGCAATTTTCGCCATAATCTCACTGTCTAATACATTCTTCCCGTACACACTTATGTAACATGGATATGCTGACAAAGATATGGAAATTCCAAGAAATAAACCGTGCGGGAAAGGAAAGATTATACTGCCATCTATCAAAGCTTAACACGAATAAAGAGGATGAAAGGATATGAAACGATTGAAGAAGGCAGGATGAGGAGGAAGAACCATATCTGACAATCAGCGACTTCCCACTGCAAAGATGGTGCATGCTTTTTGCAGTAGTACTGCAAACGAGCTGCAGCGTTACTGCAAATAGGTTTGCAGTGGTACTGCAACTGCTTTGCAGCGCAACTGTAACAGCTTTGCAGTGACACTGCAAAAGGTTTGCAGAACTTTGCAGTGAGAAGTTACTGATGAACAGAACGGTAATGAGACACTGTTATCAAGACTTCTTAAGATAGTCTACAATCCACGCGCCCACTTCCTTGGTACCGTATTTGTCGCCACCTTCTACTTGAATCTCCGGTGTACGTACATTCGCATCGAGTGAAGCATCAACTGCCTTACGAATCAACGCCCCCTCCTCTTTCAGGTCGAAGTATTCGAAAAGCATGGCTACAGACAAAATTTGCGCCAGCGGATTGGCTATATTCAAGCCTTTCGCCTGCGGCCAGGAACCATGGATAGGTTCGAATACCGGCGTGCTCTCTCCCGTAGAAGCAGAAGGCAGCAATCCCATAGAGCCACTGATGCAGGAACCCTCGTCCGTCAAAATATCACCAAACGTATTTTCCGTAACCATTACGTCAAAGAATTTCGGCTCTTGAATCATCTTCATGGCGGCGTTGTCCACAAACATATAGTCGGTTGTCACCTCGGGGTACTGCGGTGCCATCTCCTGGGCAATCTGTCTCCAAAGACGGGAAGAGGCAAGCACATTGGCTTTATCCACCACCGTAAGATGTTTACTGCGTTTCATGGCATATTCAAATCCGACTTTCAGGATACGCTCAATCTCAGGACGGGTATACATGTTCGTATCATACGCCTTGTCATTGTCCTGGTATTTCTCACCGAAGTACATGCCACCGGTCAATTCGCGGATGCAAAGGAAATCGGCACCATCCACCAGTTCCGCACGAAGGGGAGACTTATGGAGCAGACATTTGAAGGTCTGCACGGGACGGATGTTGGCAAATAGTCCCAGTTTCTTGCGCATAGCCAGCAAGCCCTGCTCGGGACGCACTTTGGCAGTAGGGTCATTGTCGAATTTCGGGTCACCTACGGCAGAGAACAATACAGCATCCGCATTTTTACAAGCCTCATAAGTGGCTTCGGGAAACGGGTCACCCACCTTGTCTATCGCGTCTGCACCGCAGATGGCATATTCATAGTTCACTTTATGTCCGAACTTCTCACACACGGCAGTCATCACATCCACGCCTACGGTAGAGATTTCGGGGCCGATACCGTCACCGGCCAACACTGCAATTTTAAAATCCATTGTTTTCTTTATTATTTAAAAGTTCATCTATCTTCTTTTTGTTTGCAAGATTCTTGCGGCGATACCGGTCACCCCACACAAAACCAGCTGTCAATATAAGGGTATTGATGGCTGACATAAGATACTCGTCCGCATCCAACTCGCCGCTCCACCAACGCAGAAAGAGGTTGAAAGCAAAAAGCAAGCCTGCATACAACGCATAGCATACATAAGGACGCCTCTCAAAAAACGATTTCTTTTTCTCCATGAGATCCATTTTTTATGATTCGTATTCGTCTTCTATGATATTCAGCATCTTCACCGTCGCCTTGATGGCTGCTTCCGTCTGGTCTGCGTCCAATCCGCGTGTACGGAATATCGTATCTTCAAAACTCCAGGTAATAACCGTCTGCACAAAGGCATCGGTACGCCCACCGGGAGGAATGGTCACGGCATAGTTCGTCAGCATCGGGAACTTACGACCCAGTGTCACTTTATATATCTTGCGCAAGGCGCGCACAAAAGCATCATACTGGCCATCTCCACTGGAACTTTCCTCATATTCCTTTCCGTTAATTTCTATCTTCAACGTAGCCATCGGCTTCAATCCATACGCCAGATTCACAATATAGCTCTTAAGGCTGACGCGTTCTTCTGCCATTCCGTGCTTCAGTACGTCCGAAACGATATAGGGCAGGTCTTCTTGCGTCACCAACTCTTTCTTGTCGCCCAACTCAATGATGCGTTCGGTCACTTTGCGCATGGCATCTTCATCCAGTTGTAACCCCAAGTCCTCCAGATTCTTCCGGATATTGGCTTTACCGCTGTTCTTGCCCAGGGCATACTCTCGCTTGCGGCCAAAGCGTTCGGGCAGAAGGTCGTTGCAGTAGAGGTTACTTTTATTGTCACCGTCGGCATGGACGCCTGCCACTTGGGTAAATACATTCTCGCCCACAATCGGTTTATTGGCAGGGATTACGATACCCGAGTAGGACTCCACCACACGGCTTACGTCGTTCAGGCGGCTTTCGTCAATGTTGGTAATGGCATTGAAGTGGTCTTTCAGGATAGCCTGCACACTGGCAAGCGGAGCATTGCCGGCGCGTTCGCCCAGGCCGTTAATGGTAGTATGCAGTCCCTTGCAACCGCTAAGTACGGCGGCAAGCACATTGCTCACGGCAAGGTCATAGTCATTGTGGGCATGGAAGTCAAAATGGGCATGCGGATAGCGTTTCACCATCTTGCGCATGAACTCGATGACCTGCAGCGGGTTCAATACGCCCAACGTGTCAGGCAACATATAGCGGCGGATATTGGTCTGCTCCAAGGCGTCCATCAGACGGAACACATATTCCGGAGAATCTTTCATGCCGTTGCTCCAGTCTTCCAGATAGACATTCACTACCATATCCTGCTCGTTGGCGTAATCCACTACGGACAGAATATCCTCGATATGCTCTTCGGGAGTCTTCTTCAACTGGTAGGTGCAATGCTTCAGCGAGCCTTTGCACAGCAGATTGATGACACGGCAACCGGTCGCATGTATCCAGTCCACCGACGTGTGGCCATCTACAAAGCCAAGCACTTCTACTCTTGGCAACAGATTACGGCGTGCCGCCCAGTCACAAATCATTTTTACGGCATCAAACTCTCCTTCGGATACCCGCGCAGAAGCCACCTCCACCCGGTCTACCTTCAATTCCTCCAGTAACAAACGGGCAATCATCAGCTTCTCATGGGGCACAAAGGAGACTCCGCTGGTCTGTTCACCGTCGCGGAGCGTAGTGTCCATGATTTCTATCTTCGGATGATTATGCTTCATTTTTATTCTCCCAAGCTTCTATCTTATCTTTATTCTCAACCAGAAAATCGATGTCATCCAAGCCATTCATCAGGCAATGTTTCTTGTAGGCATTGATTTCAAAATGTTCGATCTTGCCCGTAGCTTTGTTGGTGATGGTCTGTTCGGGCAGATTCACTTCTACTTCCATCTTCGGATTGGCAGAGATAGAGTCGAACAACTCTTTCAGGAACGGCTCACTTACCACCACCGGAAGCACAAAGTTGTTCAGTTCATTGTTCTTGTGTATATCGGCAAAGAAACTCGATACCACCACGCGGAAACCGTAACCGGCAATGGCCCATGCAGCATGCTCACGGCTGGAACCGGAACCGAAGTTCTTTCCCGCCACCAGAATCTGTCCACCGTAAGTGGGATTGTTCAAAACAAAGTCCTTGTTCAGAGAACCGTCCGGATGATAGCGCCAATCGCGGAATAAATTATCTCCGAAGAACTTTTCCTCACGGGTAGTAGCTTTCAGAAAACGTGCAGGGATTATCTGGTCTGTATCCACATTCTCTAATGGAAGAGGCACACAAGTACTGGTTATTATATCAAATTTTGTCTTCATCTTTGTATTTACGATTTACAATTTACGATTGAAAATACTCTTGATTTACCTTTGTTGAACGATGTTTGATTTACGAAGTAATTTTAATCGTAAATCGTCCAATCGTACATCAAATCAGCGTTCTCGGGTCAGTAATTACTCCAGTCACTGCCGCTGCTGCAGCTACAAGCGGGCTGGCAAGCAGTGTTCGGGAACCCGGTCCTTGGCGTCCTTCAAAATTACGGTTACTGGTAGACACTGCATACTTTCCGGCAGGCACCTTATCGTCGTTCATTGCCAGGCAAGCAGAACAACCCGGTTGGCGAATGGCAAAACCGGCCTCTTCCAAAATCTTGTCCAGTCCCTCTTCGCGAATCTGTGCATCTACCATCCAGGAGCCCGGAACCAGCCATGCCACTACATTCTCGGCTTTCCGACGGCCTTTCACAATGGAGGCAAATGCACGGAAATCCTCAATGCGTCCATTGGTGCAGGCACCCAAAAACACATAGTCAACCTTCTTACCCAGCAAAGGTTCTCCCGGTTGGAAACCCATATAGCTAATAGACTTCATGAAAGAGGTCCGGGCAGCTTCTCCCATGCCTTCGGTAGTAGGAATATGTTGTGTGATACCCATACCCATGCCCGGGTTGGTACCGTATGTAATCATCGGTTCAATATCTTCGGCAGCAAAACGGACTTCCTTGTCGAACACTGCATCCTCATCACTCTTCAATGTTTTCCAATAGGCCAATGCCTTGTCCCATGCCTCACCCTTCGGAGCATATTCGCGTCCTTTGATGTACTCGAAAGTGGTCTCATCCGGAGCAACCATACCGCCGCGGGCACCCATCTCTATACTCAGATTGCACAAGGTCAGACGGCCTTCCATAGTCAGACTGCGCACAGCTTCTCCGGCATATTCCACGAAATATCCCGTAGCGCCGCTGGTCGTCATCTTCGACATCATGTACAATGCCACATCTTTTGCCGTCACTCCTTTGCCAAGTTTGCCGTCGACAGTGATGCGCATTGTCTTAGGACGGGTCTGAAGGATACATTGCGAGGCCATTACCATTTCCACTTCACTCGTACCGATACCGAAAGCCACTGCTCCCATCGCCCCGTGGGTGGAAGTATGCGAGTCACCGCAGACAATGGTCATGCCAGGCAGGGTCAGCCCGCGTTCCGGACCCACTACATGGATAATTCCGTTCTTCTTGTCCATCATGCCGAAATGGGCCAATCCAAACTCTTCCGCATTCTTGGCCAGTGTATCTACCTGAGTCTTTGAAACCGGGTCTTCAATCGGCTTGTCCTGGTCATGCGTCGGCGTGTTATGGTCGGGCATACAGAAAATCTTTTCCGGACGGAAACACTTGATTCCACGTTCGCGCAATCCCGAAAAGGCTTGCGGGCTGGTTACTTCATGACAATAAAGCCGGTCAATATAAAGCTGTGTGGGACCGTCTTCCACTTTCTGTACCACATGGGCATCCCAGATTTTATCAAATAATGTATTCATCTCTTTATGTACAATTTAGCTATTTACAATTTACGATTAAAATCACATCTTGAACTTATTGATACAGTCGATGTACGCTTCCACTGATGCCGCGATAATATCCGTATTGGCACCGAACCCATAATAAATATGATTATCGTATTCCACCTGCATATGTACCTTACCCATATCGTCGCTACCCTTGCTGATAGCCTGGATAGTGAATTCCTTCAATGTCATATGGCGGTCAATAATCTTCTTCAAAGCCTTGATAGCAGCGTCTACCGGACCGTTTCCACTGGCGGCGGCTTCAAACTTCTCACCGGAGATGTTCAATCCCAAGCTGGCAACCGAACGAACCCCCACCCCACTGGTCACCTGAAGATATTCCAGTTTGATACGGTGGTTCTGCGTACGGTTTGCCCCTGCCAATACCAGCATATCATCATCGTTGATATCCTTCTTCTTATCGGCAAGTTTCAAGAACTCTTCATACACTTTGTCCAACTTCTCCTGATCCAGTTGTACTCCCAATATCGACAAACGATTCTTCAAGGCTGCACGTCCGCTACGGGCTGTCAATACGATGGAATTATCATCAATACCCACATCATGCGGGTCAATGATTTCGTAAGTCTGTACATTCTTCAACACACCATCCTGGTGGATACCCGACGAATGGGCAAAAGCATTGCGACCTACAATAGCCTTGTTGGGCTGCACCGGCATGTTCATCAGGCTAGACACCATACGGCTGGTTGGATAAATCTTCTGTGTATTGATGTTGGTCTCGATTTCTATGTCCTTGTGACATTTGATAATCATCGCCACTTCCTCAAGAGAAGTATTGCCGGCACGTTCACCAATACCATTGATGGTTACCTCCACCTGGCGGGCACCATTCAGTACGCCAGCCATTGTATTGGCAGTAGCCATGCCCAAGTCATTGTGGCAATGAGTAGAAATAATGGCATTATGAATACCGTTGACATGTTCCATCAGATATCTTATCTTCGCGCCATACTCATCAGGCAAGCAATACCCCGTTGTATCGGGAATATTCACCACAGTCGCACCTGCCTTGATAACAGCTTCTACCACCCGTGCCAAATATTCATTATCCGTTCGGCCTGCATCTTCGGCATAGAACTCTACATCATCCACATACTTACGTGCATACTTTACGGCAGCCACTGCACGCTCTATTATTTCCTCGCGATTGGAATTAAATTTATATTTAATGTGCGAGTCGGAAGTACCGATACCGGTATGGATACGTTTATGCTTGGCAAATTGCAGAGCTTCCGCCGCCACGTCAATATCTTTCTGTACGGCACGTGTCAAGGCGCAAATCGTGGGCCATGTCACAGCTTTTGATATCTCAATGACCGAATTGAAATCTCCCGGACTTGAAATCGGAAATCCGGCTTCAATCACGTCCACCCCCAGGGCTTCCAGTTGTTTGGCCACCTGAATTTTTTCCACTGTATTCAATTGGCATCCCGGAACCTGCTCACCATCGCGGAGCGTTGTGTCGAAAATAAATAATTTGTCACTCATTGCTTTATTGTATTTATAAATTTATGTTCCATAAAAAAAGCCTTTCACACCGGGAAGTGAGAAAGGCTTCATATATCATTGCATCTTACATATATATTCACGCACAGCACTCACTTCCACTAAACTTTGCCAGTAGAATAATAATACCACACAGTAGAATATATGTAAAGTTCTGAATCATCTTCTTTTTTGTTTTGACGTTGCAAAGGTAGATATTATTTCGTACCACACAAACAAATTCGTTACTTTTTTCCGATAAAAAATATCATTTTATAAGTTTGTATTCATTTATCGCTGAAATATATCACAAAAAAAGGCGTACCTCAAGGTACGCCTTTCCTTATTCTTCAGTTCAATACAAGTTCTGAATTACTTCTTCTCACAAGGTTTGTCACACTTGGCACCATCACATGCAGCCTTAGGACACGCTGCTGAATCAGCAGCCTGGCAACATGCCTTTGCAGAGTCACATACTTGTTCTGTTTTTGCAGCACAGCAAGAATCTGCCTCAGTTGCATTAGAATCTGCAGCCTTTTTGTTGCCACAAGATGTCACTGCGAAAGAAAATGCTACCGCAACGGCAGCCAATAAAACTTTAGTCTTCATACTTCAATTTGCTTTAAACGTTGATATAAAATTAGTTCGGCGCAAATATAAGAAAAGTTTATGAGACCGCCAAAAACGAACAAAGCCTCCGTATCCTTATCAGACACGGAGGCTTCTTCT